>ERZ840096.207-NODE-207-length-99408-cov-17.663795_pt1 | contig 99408 bp, 83 predicted proteins | sample MGYA00519878_ERZ840096 | MGnify/ENA primary metagenome ERZ840096 (study PRJEB31850, sample SAMEA3708865) | human gut metagenome | biome: human gut; feature: human-associated habitat; material: faeces | place: China | collected 2014 ...
AGGAAGTACGCGGCTCTGAGAACACCGGGAAGCGAACTCAAAAAGTATGATCTTAGGGTGCTCTGAAACGTAGTATGGACAATCGACACCCACACTCTAAGTTACGTGTGTCAACGTGATAAAAATTATATTGGACAAACGCTTGACAACTTTTGTTTTGTAATTTCAAAATTTTCTCTGACCCAGTTTTGACCCAGAATCCGAAAAAAGCGGGCAGGGCTGAATGGAAACAACGGAAAATCCGCCGAGCGAACGGTGGTAAAAAGCGCAAATCGGAGCCGAAACGACTCCGATTTACCCTTGAGACAACCTACGGACCAGAAGGCCGGGGGTTCGAATCCCTCACGGCGTGCCAAAAAGACCCGAAACCGTAAGGCTTCGGGTCTTTTTGTTATCCACAGAAGTCAACAGGAGGTCTGTTATGCGAATCATCCGAGAAAAAACCGCCGTCGTCTGCGTGGACTATCAGGAGCGTATCCTGCCCGCCATGACTGATCCCGAAACGCTGCTCCAAAACACCGTAAAGCTGCTGAAGGGTCTGCGGGTGCTGGGCGTCCCCGTGTACCTGACGCAGCAGTATACCAAGGGTCTGGGTGATACCGTGGCCCCCATCCGGGAGGCCGCCGGCACATCGGAGCATCTGGAAAAGCTCACCTTCAGCGCTTATCCCCAGCTGCGGGAGAAGCTGCTGCCCCCGGAGCAGCAGCCCTATGTGCTGCTCTGCGGCATCGAGAGCCACATCTGTGTGCTCCAGACCGCCATGGATCTGAAGGCCCACGGCTACCAGCCGTATCTGGTTACCGACTGCCTCTCCAGCCGCAAGCCCGCCGACCACCGGATGGCGCTGGAGCGGGCCAAATAGGAGGGTATCCTCCTCACCACCTATGAGGCCACCCTCTTCGAGCTGCTGGCCGCCGCCGGCACCCCCGACAGCAAGGCCATCCAGAAGCTCATCAAGTGACAGAGCATAGATCAACAGAACGCAATACAAGAAAAGCGTGGGATGCCCTCCGGCGTCCCACGCTTTTGCCTATCCCACCGGGATATCCACAATGCCGATGCCCCGCCGCAGGGCGTATTCGATGGTGCGCCGGGTGCCGCCGGGAAGCCCGTCGTGTACGGCGATCAGCAGCGAGGCGTGATCCACCATGTACCGGTTGCGCCGCTGCATACAGCCGGGGCTGTACTGCTGCTGCACCATCGTCTCATAGTCGCAGGCCGCCACCAGCCGCTGCCACCGCAGCCGCTGCTCCGCCGGCCACCCCTCCGCCTGCGAGGGACACGGGATGGCCGCCTCCACCGTCACGTCGCCGTGCAGCTGCCGCAGCGCCAGCGCCAACTCGCAGAAATACAGGTCGCACCCTTGGGCCATGCCGCAGATGAAGTGGCGATAGCCCCGCTCATAGGCCGCCTCCATCGCGTTCCACAGCCGCTCCTTCAGCGCAAGACACCGGCGATCTCCCTCATCGTCGCCCCACGGCAGCTTACCGGGCCGATGGCCGGAAAAACAGCAGCTGATCGGTCTGGCTCGCATAGCGCTCCCTCCTTCCCCCTTTGGTTTCCATTTCATTATAGAACATATTTTCTATTTTGTAAAGCCCAAAAAATCGGAGGACGGCTCCCGCCGCCCTCCGTCATTTCACTTCTGTTCCTCGTACAGGGCCTCCAGCACACGGGCATAGAGATGCTCCGGGTCCTTGCGAAACCGCTCCGCCAGATCCTTGGCCATCTCCTCCGTGGCCACCATCAGCTCCAGCTGCATCAGGCTGTCCACATCGTCGCTGAGCTTTAATTCCACGGTGTAGGTGCCGTTTTCCCGTGGGATGGCCTTCCCCTGCACCTGCGCCTGCCGCAGCAGCTCCTTGTTGTATTCCTCGATGTTCCTGTCCGTCCGCAGCCGCACGGAATAGGGCAGGCTGGACTCGCAGATGGCGCTGTTTTTCAGCCCCTTGGGGGTGATGGCGTACCGCCCCTCCTCCGTCAGGCGCAGATGCTCCGTCTGCACCAGATCGTTCAGACACTCCGAAAAATCGAAATAGTCAATGCCGTCGTCGCACATGGTCAGCTCCTGCATCCCCTCCAGCGGCAGCGGCTCCGACACACGGGCGGCAATGTACAAAATGAGAAACTTGATCTCCAGCTTGTCACGGATAAATCCGACTCCCATTGGATCACGTCCTTTCGGCTTTTCTATACACCCCTATTATAATGAAAAATTTCCGATTTGTACAGAGGTTTTTCCCCTCCTCGCCTGCATTTCCCGCACCCCGCCGGGCCGGACGCATAGACTGGATTGAAAGGGCGATGCCCTTGAGTACTTAAATAGGAGGTTTTTCTATGCCTGAAAACGGTATGCCCGGCCCGGTCTGCGATCTGAGCAGCGTGCGTGAGGCCGTCTGCATCCATACCCATAAGATCTTCGACTCCTGCCGTGACAAGGACTGCGTGGAGGATCTGCGCTTTTACCCCACGGCATCGGCTCAGGAGGTGCTGTCGGCCTGCCAGATGGTGCGGGGCGGCACGGCGGAGCTGCTCTACGTCTATACCGACGTGGAGCCCGTCACCTTCAACCGGGGGTTCTACTCCATCGATATGCGGTTTTTCTACCGGGTCACTCTCCAGGTCGGCACCGGCACTCCCCGCTGTACCGAGGCGGAGGGCCTGTGCGTCTTTGACAAGCGGGTCATTCTCTTCGGCAGCGAGGGCAGCGCCAAGATTTTCTCCTCCGACACGGTGCTGGACGATCTGGATATCCCCGGCTGCCGCCGCAGCAACCTGCCCACGGCGGTGGTGGAGGCGGTGGACCCCATCGTGCTGGACGCCCGTGCCGAGGACCGCTGCAAGCCCTGCCGCTGCGACTGCGGCCTGACGGAGATCCCCGCCTTCATCGCCCAGAGCTTCGACCAACCCCTGCTCTTTGACGACAACGGCGGCCGTCGGTATTATGTCACCTTAGGACAGTTCTCTCTGGTGCGGCTGGAGCGGGACACCCAGCTGCTGATCCCGGTGTATGACTACTGCATCCCCCAGACGGAGTGCAGCGGCGGCGATCAGGAGGACCCCTGCGGCCTGTTCCGCAGCGTGGCCTTCCCGGTCAACGAGTTCTTCCCGCCCAACACCGTGGAGATGCCCAAGGACTACGCCAGCACCCGCAGCTACTGCGCCTGCCACTGATCCTTCCCCCTTTCCGTTGCCCCATTTTCCGTAAGCGCACTGCTCCATCCCAACGACAAGACCCATCCGGCATAAAAGGCCCCGGACACCCATGGGTGTCCGGGGCCTTATCTCACGCTTTGCGGCATCTGCTGCCCGCAGGCGGCAAGAGCCTCATTTTCCGGTGAAGGCGGTTTTCACCACCACGTTCTCCGGACCCAGCCACTCCCGGCACTCCTGCACGAAGGCCGGGTGGTTCAGGCACTTGGCCCCCAACAGCTTGCCGCTGTCCGCCAGCCGGATCTTCAGTGGCGTGTCCCCCTCGAACATGGTCATCACCAGCTTGATATGCTGGAACGCCGGGCTGTCCATGCCGGGGACCCGCAGATAAATGGTGGCGTTCTCCTGTACCGGACGGCGGTTCTCCCGCCGGGGCGGCAGCCCCTCCTTCAGGGGATAAACGCTGTCGCACATGATCTGCGGCGGTTTCTCGTCCCGGACGGAGAGCTTCCCCTGCACCAGCACCGGGCTGTTCACCTGCATATAGCTGCCGCAGCGCTCAATGGTGCGGCTGAAGCACAGCAGCTCGATGGATGCCGCCTCATCCTCCACCGTCACGTAGGCCATGAGGGCGTTGTTGCGGGTGGTACGGGTGCGGCTGGCAGTGACGATGCCCGCAATGGTGATGCTCTGGCCGTCGGCGAACCGGACAGGCCCGTCCTCGGCGGAAAAGTCCTCCAGAATGGTGTGGATAGGCACCGCTCCCGCCTGCCGGGCCATTGCCCGGTAATCCGCCATGGGGTGGCCGCTGAGATAAAGGCCCGTAGTCTCCTTCTCCATGAACATCCGCTCGGCAGCGGTGAACTCCGGGATGTCCGGCAGGGGCGTCTCCGCCGGCGGGGCGTCCTCCCCCGCCGCCATACCGAACAGATCCAGCTGGCCCTCCACGTTCTTGCGCCGGGACTCTGCAATGCTGTCCAGCACCTTTTCAAAGACCTGGATCAGCTGGGAGCGCCGCACCTTCATGGAGTCGAAGGCGCCGCTGCGGATCAGATTCTCCACTGCCCGCTTGTTCATGTCCGTGCAGTCGAACATCCGCTGGCAGAAGTCCTGAAACGACCGGAAGGGGCCGTCCTGCTCCCGCCGCCGCATCATGGTCTGGATAAAGCCCCGGCCGATGTTCTTGATGGCCACCAGCCCGAAGCGGATGCCTCCATCCTCCACGGTGAAGCCGTCGCTGGAGCGGTTCACGTCCGGGGGCAGCAGCTCAATGCCGCAGTCCCGGCACTCAGCGATGTACTCAGCCACCTTGTCGGAGTTATCCAGCACCGACGTCAGCAGCGCCGCCATGTACTCCCGTGTGAAGTAGTGCTTGAAATACGCCGTCTGATAGGCTACCACCGCATAGCTGACGGCGTGGGCCTTGTTGAAGGCGTAGTTGGCGAAGTCGTAGATCTCGTCGTAGATGGCCTGAGCCGTTGCCTCCGGGATGCCGTTGGCCACACAGCCCCGGATGTTCCGGGTGGGGTCGCCGTGGAGGAATGCCTCCCGCTCCCGCTCCACATCCTTGGCCTTCTTCTTGGACATGGCCCGGCGCACCATGTCCGCCTGCCCCAGCGAATAGCCCGCTAGCTGCTGGAAGATCTGAATGACCTGCTCCTGATAGACGATGCACCCATAGGTGCCGGAGAGGATGGGCTGGAGGGAGGGATGCTTGTACACCACCAGCTTGGGGTCGTGCTTGCAGGCGATGAACCGGGGGATGGACTCCATGGGGCCGGGGCGGTACAGGGCGATGATGGCGGTGATGTCCTCGATGCTCTGGGGCTTCAGCCCCACGCACACCCCGGTCATGCCGGCGGACTCCATCTGAAATACGCCGCCGGTCTTGCCCTGCGACAGCATTTCGAACACCGCCGCATCGTCCATGGGGATATCCGCCAGCCGGAAGTCCGGTCGGTACTTCTGCACCATCTTCACGGCGTCGTCCAAAACCGTCAGGTTCCGCAGGCCCAGAAAATCCATTTTCAGCAGCCCCAGCTCCTCCAGCGTCACCATGGTGTACTGGCAGACGATAGACTCGTCATTTCGGGCCAGCGGTACATATTCATATACCGGCCGCTTGGTGATGACCACACCGGCTGCGTGGGTGGAGGCGTGGCGGGGCATCCCCTCCAGCGCCTGCGCCATGTCGATAAGCCGGCGGACCCGTTCATCCGTCTCATAGAGGTCGGAGAGCTGCTTGGATAGCTTCAGCGCATCCTTCAGGGTAATGTGCAGGGCCGTTGGCACCAACTTGGCCACCACATCCACCTCGGCATAGGTCATGTTCAGCGCCCGGCCCACATCCCGAATGGCGGCCCGGGCCGCCATGGTGCCGAAGGTGACGATCTGGGCCACATGGTCGTCGCCGTACTTGCGGCGGACGTAGTCCACCACCTCGCCCCGGCGGGTGTCTCCGAAGTCCATATCGATATCCGGCATGGATACCCGCTCCGGATTCAGGAAGCGCTCAAAATACAAATGGTACTGCATGGGGTCGATGTCCGTGATGTACAGACAGTAGGAGACCATGCTCCCCGCCGCCGAGCCTCGGCCCGGTCCCACAGGGATACCGGCATCCTTGGCGTATCGGACGAAATCCGACACGATGAGGAAATAATCCGTAAAGCCCATGCGTCCGATCATGTCCAGCTCGTAGTCCAGCTGGCGGCGGTATTCCTCATGCTCCGTGCCGTAGCGCTCCGTGAACCCCTTTTCACACAGCTGCCGCAGATAGGTGGGAGAATCTACCCCCGGCGGCAGCTGGAACTCCGGCAGGTGATACTTGCCGAAGGTAAACTCCATCCGGCAGCGGTCAGCGATGCGCTGGGTGTTGGCTACGGCGTCGGGATAGGCGCCGAACAACTCCTCCATCTCCTCCGTGGAGCGGAGGTAGAAGTTTCTCGGCTCGTAGCGCATCCGGTTCTCGTCGTCCACGGTCTTGCCCGTCTGGATGCACAGCAGTACATCGTGGCTCTCGGCGTCCTCCGGCCGCAGGTAGTGGGCATCGTTGGTGCAGACCAGTGGGATGCCCGTCTCCTGATGGATGCGGAGCAGATCCCGGTTCACCAGCGTCTGCTGGGGGATGCCGTGGTCCTGCAGTTCCAGATAGAAGTTATCCTCTCCGAATATCTCCTGCATGGTCAGGGCGTACTCCTTGGCCCCGTCGTAGTCGCCGTTTACCAGCCGCTTGGGGATCTCCCCGGCCAGACAGGCCGACAGGGCGATGAGCCCCTCGCTGTGCTGGCGCAGCAGGTCCAGATCGATGCGGGGCTTGATGTAAAAGCCCTCCACAAATGCCTGACTCACCATGTACGACAGGTTCCGGTAGCCCGTCTCGTTTTTGCACAGCAGCACCAGATGCCTGGACTCGGCGTCATATTCATGAACTTTGTCGAACCGGGTGCGGCGGGCCACATACACCTCGCACCCGATGATCGGATGGATGCCTTCCGCCTTGCAGGCCCGGTAGAAGTCGATGGCACCATACATGACCCCGTGGTCGGTGATGGCCACCGCCGTCTGGCCCATTTCCCGGATGCGGGCCGGAAGGTCCCGGATGCGGCAGGCCCCGTCCAGCAGGCTGTATTCCGTATGCACATGAAGATGCACAAATCCCATAGCTACTCTTTCCTCCGTCGCAGGTTCATCCCTGACCGCTTGCTCTTGGCAGCTTATTCTCGGCTTCTTATTTTTGGCCGTCCAGCTCCGCCAGATAGTCACACAGCAGCTCCACCGCCGAGACGATGAGTGTTCCGCAGTGGTCGTCGGCCCCTACCGCCTGCGCCGTAGGCGTAGGATGCAGGCCACGCTCCGCCAGCAGTTCCCGGCAGTTCAGCAGGTGAAACTGCTGGGTGAAGCGGCGCTGGAACTCCTTCACCTGTTCCACAGAGCGCCGCCGGCCCTCCGGCCCCTCCTGTGCCGTGTAGGGATGCAGCAGGCCCAGCACCAGCACGCCGCCGGACACGGCGCCACAGATGCCGCCGCAGCGCATCCCGCTGCCGAGGCCGCTGCCAAGGCCCCAGCACTGCTCCTCCGTCAGACCCGTCAGGTCCCGGAAGGCCCCCAGCACGCTCTGGCCGCAGTTATAGTGCTGCCGGTGATAGCCAAGGGCCAGACGGCACCGCTCTTCCTTCGTCATCACAGCTTCTTCGCCTCCTCCAATAACTTCCGCATCCGATGGTTCATGCAGGATTTCGTCACCGGCGGGTCGCATTTCTCCGCCAGCTGGGACAGGGACATCTCCGGGTATTGCAGGCGCAGCAGAGCTGTCTGCCGCAGCTTTTCCGGCAGGCGCTCCAGCCATCCGTTCTCCTGTAGACGCTGGATGGCATTTTTCTGCTCCAGCGCAGCGTCAATGGTCTTATTTACATTGGCCATGTCGCAGTTCATGGCTCGGTTGGCCCCGTTGCGGATCTCCTTATCCACCTTGGCGGTCATGATATCCATAGCCGCCGCCGGAGCCCCAATGGTGGTCAGCAGATCCTCGATATGCTCAGACTGCTTGAAGTAAATAACAGAGCTGCCGCCCCGGCGGACGCTGTGGGGCAGAAAGCCCATCTCCGTCAGCAGGGCCGCTACCTCCCGGCTGGCCTGTGCATGGCCGGTATCCAGCTCCAGATGATAGCGCTTTTCCGGGTCGGTGACACTGCCACCCGCCAGAAAGGCCCCCCGCAGGAAGGCCGTCCGGCAGCACTCGTCCTCCAGCAGCCCGAAGTTCACATGGAGCACCAGATTCTGCCGGGGATCGTAGCCCAGCTGGTTGATGATGCGGTCCAGCTTGCTCCGGTCGGTGATGCCGAAGATCAGCTTCCCCCGCTCCTCCTCCGGCAGACGGTCGAATTTCAGGCCGAAGGCCCGCTGGAACAGCCGGGGCAGCCGGGCGGCAAAGTCGGCACTCTCGGTAATGAGCCGCACCTCTGTGGGGCTGAAGGTATTGCCGTAGAGCAGCACACCATAGGCCTCAGCTCTGGCGCAGCACAGGCGCTGCACCGGCACCCGGCACAGCTCGTTTTTTACCTTTCCCGCAAATGACTGCATACCTTCCTCATTTCTCCACTCGGTTTCTCGGCGTCCGGCGGAGGGAATCCTCCACCAGACGGATATTTCTCTGGGCATGGAGCCGCACCAGCTCCCACGCCAAATGGCCCGGATTATGGCGCACCAGCCCGTTTTCCACTGTGGACACGGGGCGAGTGATGACCTCCACCCCCAGCGCCTCGCAGGCATCCCGGTCGCACAGGATGGGTTCCGCCCCCTCACGGGTATAGCCCCGCATCACCGAAGGCGGGATGGGGGCGTCGTTGACCAGGCATAAGTCAAAGAGGCCGGGGCAGCTGTGGTTAAACAGCGCCCGGATATGGTCCGAGGCAGTATACCCCTCTGTCTCCCCCTCCTGCGTCATGACATTACAGACGTAAATTTTCAGGGCACGGGACTCCCGGATGGCCTCCACGATGCCATCCACCAGCAGGTTGGGGATGATGCTGGTATACAGGCTCCCCGGCGCCAGCACCACCATCTCCGCCTCCCGGATGGCCTCCACCGCCTCCGGCAGGGCCTTGGGACGGCTGGGCAGCAGATTCACCCGGCGGATGCGGCAGTCCTGCTCCTGCTTGCACTGAAAGATGCGGGACTCCCCCACCACCCGTGCGCCGTTTTCAAACTCCGCCTCCAGCTGGATATTCTCATTGGTCACCGGCAGCACCCTACCGGTGATGGCCAGCACCTGACTCAGGCTCTCTACCGCCCGGTCAAAGCTGGGCATGATGCCGTTGAGGGCCGCCAGAAAGAGATTGCCGAAGCTCTGGCCCGCCAGCTCTCCCTCCGGGAACCGGTAGTGCATCAGCTGGGCCATCAGGGGTTCGGCATTGGCCAGCGCCTCCAGACAGTTGCGGATATCTCCCGGCGGAAGCATCCCCAGGTCCTGCCGCAGCCGCCCGGAGCCGCCTCCGTCATCGGCCACCGTGACAATGGCCGTGATATTCTTCGTATAACGCTTCAGGCCACGCAGCAGAGTGGACAGGCCCGTGCCGCCGCCGATGGCGGCGATGCGGGGGCCGTGCTCCGGTGCTACCGACTGTCGGTATGGCTCCATACAGCGTCCCTCCTGTTATCGGGAGATGTCCCGATGGTTTTCCGTGACCTGATACCCTTCCTCCGTGATGTACTCCGCCAGTTCATGGGCCACCGCCACGGAGCGATGGTGGCCGCCGGTACAGCCGATGGCAATGACCAGTGCGGACTTGCCCTCCTCGGCGTACAGGGGCAGCAGGAAGGTCAGCATCTTCTCCAGCTGCTCCATGAAATCATTGGTCTGGCGGAAGGAAAACACAAAGTCCCGCACCGCCTGATCCAGTCCCGTTTTATTCTTCAGCTCCGGCACATAGTAGGGGTTGGGCATGAAGCGCACATCGAACACCAGATCCGCCTCGATGGGGATGCCGTGCTTGAAGCCGAAGGACAGGACGTTGACGGCCAATCCTCCCCGATCCCCCTGCTGGCCGAACAGGTCCAGCAGCTCGCTGCGGAGCTTGGCGATGGAGAGGGCGGAGGTGTCCAGCACGAAATCCGCATGGTCCCGCACCGGCTGCATCCACTCCCGCTCCCGGCGGATGGCCTGCTCCACACTTTCGCCCTTCTTTTGCAGGGGGTGCATCCGGCGAGTCTCCTTATAGCGGTTGACGATGGTCTGGTTATCCGCCTCCAGAAACAGCATCCGGCAGTTGACGCCGCTGGCCTTCAGGCGCTCCAGCGTCTCGATGAGAATGTCCGTGGGTTCCCCGGAGCGGACGTCGTACACCAGCGCCACCCGGTCATATCGACCGCTGGACCCAGCGCAGAAGTCGGCAAACTTCACCATCATCTCCGCCGGCAGATTATCTACCGTGTAGTAGCCGATATCCTCCAGATAGGAGGCCGCCCGACTCTTGCCGCCGCCGGACAGCCCCGTGATGATCAGAATTTCCATGCTCGTTCCTTTCTCAGCGGACGATCCGCACCTCCGGCTCCAGATGCACACCGTGGGCGGCGTACACCGCCTGCTGCACCTGCCGGATCAGCTCCTCCACGTCGGCGCTGGTAGCGCCGCCCACGTTGATGACAAAGCCTGCGTGCTTGGTGGAAACCTGCGCTCCGCCTACCGTCAGGCCCTTCAGGCCCGTCTGTTCGATGAGTGTCCCGGCGAAGTAGCCCTCCGGCCGCTTGAAGGTGCTGCCGGCGCTGGGATACTCCAGCGGCTGGGACTGGCGGCGGCGGGCCATGAGATCATCCATCCGCTGCCGAATGGCGGCGGGATCGTCGGGGGTCAGGCGCAGTCTGGCGCCCAGCACCACCGCCTCCGTATCCAGAAAGGCGCTGTGTCGATAGCCGAAGGCCGCCTCCTCGGCCGTGAAGCGCCGCACGCCCTCCGGCAGCAGCGCCGTCACCTCCGTCACCACCTGACGCATCTCGCCGCCGTAGGCTCCGGCGTTCATACATACGGCCCCGCCTAAGGTGCCGGGGATGCCGTGGGCGAACTCCAGACCCGACAGGCCGTGCTGCTGAGCATACACCGCCAGATGGTTCAGCAGGATGCCGGCGTCCGCCTCCAGCGTCACCTCGTCCAGCTGCCGCACCGCCGTCATATGCTCCGCCGTCTTGATGACCAGCGTGTCCAGCCCCCGGTCGTCCACCAGCAGATTGGTGCCACGGCCCAGCAGGAACGGCTTCACGCCGCAGGTCTCCGCCAGTCCCATGAGGATCACCAGCTGCTCCCGGCTGGTAGGGAAGGCCATCCGCCGGGCGGGGCCGCCGATGCGGAAGGAGGTGTGCCTGCTGAGGGGGACCTCCCGCTCCATGGTCATATCCGGCAGGTACTCCCGCACTTTTTCATCCAGCTGCTCATACCAGCACATAGGCCAGCCTCCTATTTCCGTAATTTTCGTTTTCCCAGCAGAGCGGCACCGATGATCCCGGCGTTGTTGCCCAACTGGGCCTTGACGATCCGGGTGCGTTTGTCCCGGTTGCAGGGGATGCTCTCCTGCTCCACCAGCCGCCGCAGGGGCAGCAGCAGCTGCTCGTCGCTCTCGTTGCTGACGCCGCCGCCGATGGCCAGCGTATCCGGCTGGAAGATGTTCACCACGTTGGTGACTCCCGCCGCCAGATAGCCGATGTACTCGTCGCAGACGCTTTGGCCCACGGGGTCGCCCTCCCGTGCGGCGATAAAGGCCGACTGGCCCGATACCTTGCCGTTGTTCTCGGCCACCACCCGGCACAGGATGCTGCCGGGATGCTCCTCCATAGCCCGTGCCGTCAGGCGCTTCAGGGCGCTGGCGGAGGCGTAGCGCTCCCAGCAGCCTCTGCGGCCGCAGGGACAGGGCTCCCCGTGGTAGACGATGCTCATGTGGCCCACCTCGCCGGCCATGCCGTTAGCGCCGTGATAGATCTGTCCGTTGTGGAGGATGCCCGCTCCCACGCCGGTCCCCAGCGTGATGGTGACAAAGCGCTTGCTGCCCTTGCCGGCTCCGGCGTAGTATTCCGCCAGCGCCGCACAGTTGGCGTCGTTCTCCACATACAGGGGGTAGGGCAGATACCGGTGGAAGAGCTTGCGGAGGGGGACGTTCCGCAGGGGCAGATTGCAGGTGTACAGCACCGCACCGGAGTGGATCTCCACCGCTCCCGGCACGCCCACGCCCACGGAACGTATCTGCTCCGGCGTCAGGCCGCCCCGCTCCGTCAGGCTCTGAGTCAGCGCCACCAGTGCCTCCACCAGTGCTTTCTGATCGGATATCTCGGCAATTTTGCGCTTTTCCATAGCGAGGATGCTGCCCTCGTCGTTCACCAGCCCCGCCTTCAGGTTGGTGCCGCCGATGTCAATGCCGATGTAGTTCATTTCTGCTCCTCACTCTGCCGGGTCAGGGCGTCGATCTGGCGGTCTACCCGATCCACGAAATCCCGGGCCGGGTTATAGCCGAACTTCATCTGCCGGTTCTTCATGGTGGCGATCTCCACGATGCCGGCCAGATTTCGGCCCGGCCGGACGGGGATGATCATATACGGCAGCTTGACGCCCAGAATGGAATACATCTCCTCCCCCAGACCCAGGCGGTCATAGAACTTGCCGTCCACCCACTTCTCCAGCTGCACCACAAGGTCCAGCTCCGTATCAAACTGCACGGAGCCCATGCCGAACAGCTGCTGCACGTCGATGACGCCGATGCCACGGATCTCGATGTAGTGGCGGATCAGCTCCGGGGCCGTGCCGTAGAGGGAGTCGGACACCCGCCGGATCTCCACGGCGTCGTCCGCCACCAGACGGTGGCCTCGCTTCAGCAGCTCGATGGCCGTTTCGCTCTTGCCGATGCCGGATTCCCCCAGCAGCAGCACGCCCTGCCCGTTGATGTTCATCAGCACGCCGTGGCGGGTGATCTGGGGGGCCAGCGCCCGGTTCAGGTAGTCGATGATCTGGCTGGTCAGCTCCACGGTGTTCAGCTCGGAACGCAGCAGCGTGCGACCGTGCTTCCGGGCAATCTCCAGCAGCTCGGGGAAGATCTCCATGTTCCGGGCGATGATGAGGGCCGGTATCTCGCAGCGCAGCAGGTTGTCGAACACCCGGCGGCGGTCCTCCAGCTTCATGGCCTTGAGGAAGGTCATCTCAGACTTGCCGAACACCTGCAGGCGCTTGGGCTCGAAGTAGTCGTAAAAGCCCACCAGCTGCAGGGCCGGGCGGTTCATATCGGAAATGCTCACCGTGCGCTGGTCATAGTCGCTGCCCCGGCACACGATCTCCATGTCAAAATCCTCCACCAGCTTACTGAGCTTGGCGGGGGTGCGCTTCACCTTATCTGCCATATGGAAGCCCCCTGTTCCTCGGTTTATATTTATAGTATTATATCGTACGGGGGGCGTTTTTACAATACCAAAAACGCATCCCACCTCCCCTTACGTCTCCTCTGCGGTACCCGCCTTCCCGCTCCCTGAGCGGTTTCCTGCGGCGGAGGAGCTGCCGCTTCCGTCCTCGGCCGAATTTTTTTGTTTTTTTGTCAAATAGTGCTTGCATTTTCCGGTTTTATCTGCTACTATATTAGATGCTTGTGAATCAAGCGGAAGTTAGTCACAGCAAGGAGGTGCAACGGATGGCTAAGTGCGAATTTTGCGACAAGGGCGTGACCTTCGGCATCAAGGTCTCTCACTCCCACCGGCGTTCCAATCGTCCCTGGAAGCCCAATGTCAAGCGTGTTAAGGCGGTTATCAATGGCACGCCTCGCCATGTGTATGTTTGTACCCGGTGCCTGCGTTCCGGCAAGGTTACCCGTGCGATCTGATGATTAAAAGCTCTGTGAAGCCTCACAGAGCTTTTTTCATTTTGTTTCTGTCTCCGACGGCATACTTTTTGCCAACAGCTGGAAAAGTGAGCCGCCGGGGGCAAATAATATTCTATGAAAAGGTCGTTTGCGTTTCTTTCGTTTTCCCTTATCGGCTCTTCATCGACTAAAAAAGCGTCTAATTTCGGAAGCTTACCCTTTATTTGGGCGTAGTAGTTGCGGCAGTACCCGCAGTCGCAGAGGGAGTGTGCTTCATCATACCGTTGTGTCTGCTCGGTATCGACAGGAAAAACATCGTCCGCCCTTTGGATCGTTATCATAGCCAACGCCCCCTGATATCCGTATGATGCTTTACCATGGTCTGAAAGCAAATAGGAAAGCACAGGGCGCTCCCTTACGGAAAGCGCCCTGTGCTTTTATCTTACGGTGTATGATTTCTTTTGCTATAAGGAGACTTACTTGCCCTGATTCATCTGGGCAGCCACCTCGGCGGCGAAGTTCTCTTCCTTCTTCTCGATGCCCTCGCCGGTCTGATAGCGGACGGCAGTCAGGAACTTCACGCTGCCGCCCAGCTTCTTGCCGGCGTCGGCGATATACTGCTCCACGGTGCCGGAGAACAGGTCGCCACGGACGAACTCCATCTGCAGCAGGCAGTTCTCCTCGTAGAACTTGTTCATCTTGCCCATGACGATCTTCTCCTTCACCTGAGCGGGCTTGGAGGCCATCTTGGGGTCGGAATCCATCAGGGCCAGAGCCACCTTCTTCTCCTCGGCCAGCACATCCTCGGTGACCTGAGACTTGTCCCAGAAGCGGGGATTCAGAGCGGCGATCTGCATGGCAACGTTCTTGCCGATCTCGGTGGCATCCACGCCGCCCTCCACGGCCAGATTCACCAGCACGCCGATCTTGCCACCGGCATGGACATAGCCCACACTGGTGTTCTCGGCAAAGCGGACAAAGCGGCGGATCTGCAGGTTCTCACCGATGGACATGACCTTTTCGGGCATGGTCTCGGACACGGTCAGCTCAGTGCCGGGATACTTGCAGTTCATCAGGGTATCCACGTCGGCGGGATCGTTGTCGGCCACCACCTTGGCGATGTCCTTGACGAAGGCCACGAAGGGAGCGCTCTTGGCGCAGAAGTCGGTCTCGCAGTTGACCTCCACCAGTGCGCCCACGCCGTTCTCCACCAGAGCGTAAGACACGCCCTCGGCGGCGATGCGGCCGGCCTTCTTGGCGGCCTTGGCCAGACCCTTCTCACGCAGATACTCCACGGCCTTGTCCATATCGCCGTCGGTCTCGGTCAGTGCCTTCTTGCAGTCCATCATACCCACGCCGGTCATCTCACGCAGGTTCTTAACATCAGCAGCAGTAAAAGCCATTTTCTTTTCCTCCAGTTCGTATTTTCAAAGGTAAACGGGGCAGGGCAACGACCCTGCCCCGTTGGTTAAGCGGTGATCCTCGGATTATTCAGCGGTCTCGGCGGCGGCTTCCTCATCCTGCTCGCCCTGACGGCCCTCGATCATGGCATTGGCCATAATGGAGGAGATCAGCTTGATGGCACGGATGGCGTCGTCGTTGCCGGGGATGGGGTAATCGATCTCGTCGGGATCGCAGTTGGTATCAGCGATGGCCACAACGGGGATGCCCAGACGATGGGCCTCAGCGATGGCGTTGCGCTCCTTACGGGTGTCCACGATGAACAGAGCGCCGGGCAGCTTCTTCATTTCCTTCACGCCGCCCAGATACTTCTCCAGCTTTTCGATCTCGCCCAGGTGCTTGATGACTTCCTTCTTGGGCAGCATATCGAAGGTGCCGTCGGCCTGCATGGCCTTGAGCTGGTTCAGACGGTCGATACGGGTGCGCATGGTCTTGAAGTTGGTCATCATGCCGCCCAGCCAGCGGGCGTTGACATAGTACATATTGCAGCGCAGGGCCTCGTCCTTGATGGCCTCCTGCGCCTGCTTCTTGGTACCCACGAACAGCAGGGACTGGCCATTCTCGGACAGCTGGCGCACGAAGTTATAGGCCTCCTCCAGCTTCTTCACGGTCTTCTGCAGGTCGATGATATAGATGCCGTTGCGCTCCGTGTAGATGTAGGGAGCCATCTTGGGGTTCCAGCGGCGGGTCTGGTGGCCGAAGTGGACACCGGCCTCCAGCAGGGCCTTCATGGATACGATGTTCTGGTTTGCCATGTTTGTTCATTTCTCCTTTGAATTTAGTTTCTTACCTCCAGAGGCTTCCTCCCCCCGGCCAACCTTGCGGCACCGACCGGGAGTCCGCCCCTGTGCGGAATGCTGAAATATCATACCACAGTCTATAGCTGTTTGCAAGAGATTTTTTGCGTTTCTCCAGGAAAATCAGCGGCTTTTTCGCCGTATTGTCCCGGTTTAGCCCCAGCGGCGGCGCTTTTTATCCTCCTCCCGCCGCTGGAAGGGCTTGTCGATGAGGATGATGTCGTCCCCGAACCGCTGCACGCAGTCCCACGGGACGTAGAAATCCTCCCCCCTGCCGAACAGGCCGAAGAAGCGGCAGGGGCCGAACACGATGAGGGCCTTGACCTCTCCCTCCGGGACCTTCAGCTCCAGATCCCCCACGAAGCCCAGTCGCCGCCCGTCGCAGATATTGATGACCTCCTTGCGCCGCAGGTGCGAAAATCGTTCCATCATGCTGTTCCACCTCGGAACCAGCCTATGCTGCACCGGGCCGGTCCTATGTCCGCTTTTCCGCCAGACACAGGGTGCCTGTCCAGCCCTCCGGCAGCTGCACCGGGGAAAAGGCATAGCCCGGCAGGGCGAAGCCCTCCGGCGTCAGGAAGGGCGCCGGCTCCCGCAGCTGCCCGAATTGGCCGCCACGGCATTTCAGCAGTGCCTCCTTGGCGGTCCACAGGCGGAAGAACGCCGCATCATCGGCGGCATAGATCCGCTCCTCCGGGGACAGGTGCTCCCATACACGCCGGGGCGCAGGCCGTACCAGCTCCACATCCAGCCCTACCGGGCGGTCCGCTACGGCGCAGGCCGCCAGCTCACGGCTGTGGCTGATGCTGAGATACAGGCCGTCGGTCATGGGCTTTCCCTGTGCGTCGTATCGTAGGGGTGCCTCCTCCGGCGGGCAGTGCAGCGCCGCCGCCAGCAGCTCACGGGCCAGTCCCTCGCCGCAGACCGTCTCCCGGTCGTCCGGCATCCTTTCGGCTCGCTTCCGCCGCTGAGGGGACAGCCAGCTGCGCCACAGGGCCAGACGCTCCGGCGGCACCTGCGTGATCTGAATATACCGCACCATATCAGAACAGGGTGATCTGGCTGGTATCCGCCATGCCTGCGAAGGAGCCCAGCGCCTTCAGCTGCTCGATATGGGTCTTGGAGAGCTTGTTGCAGCAGGTGGAGAACTCCTCCACCGAGATGAAGCGCTTTCCCTTGCGCTTTTCCACGGTGTCCAGAGCTGCCGACTCGCCCAGTCCCCGGACGGAGATGAAGGGCGGCAGCAGGCCGTTCTCCGTGATTTTGAAGGCGGTGGCGTCGGAGTCGTAGATGCTGATGGTATCAAAGTGGAAGCCACGGAGATAGAACTCGTAGCACACCTCCAGCGTCACCATCAGATTCTTCTCTACAGCGGTGGCATCCTTGTTGTTCTCGATCTCCCGGATCTTCTGCTTCACGGCGTCGATACCGGCGCAGCAGTACTCGGCGTCGAAGGCCTTGGCCCGGACGGTGAAGAAGGTGGCGTAGAAGGCCAGCGGCCGGTGGACCTTGAACCATGCGATGCGGAAGGCCATCATGACGTAGGCCACGGCGTGGGCCTTGGGGAACAGATAGCCGATCTTGGCCAGCGAGTCGATATACCACTGGGGGACGTTATGCTCCTGCATGGCCTCCACCCAGCCCTCCTGAAAGCCGCCCTTTTTCACCTTTCCCTTACGGACGGCCTCCATGATCTTAAAGCTCATTTTGGGGTCCAGCCCCATGGAGATGAGATACAGCATGATATCGTCACGGCAGCCCACCGTCTCCAGAACGGAGGCGGTACCGCTGACGATCAGCTCCCGTGCGTTGCCCAGCCACACATCCGTACCGTGGGAGAAGCCGGACAGACGCACCAACGTGTTGAAGTCCTTAGGCAGGGTGTCCATCAGCATCCCACGGGTGAAGCGGGTGTTGAACTCCGGGATAGCCACGGCACCGGTGGGGCCCAGCAGTTCATCGTTTTCAAAGCCCAGCACCTTGGAGGAGACGAAAATACTCATGGTGTCCGGATCGTCCAGCGGGATCTGGCGGGCGTTGACGCCGGTAAGATCCTCCAGCATCCGGATCATGGTGGGGTCATCGTGACCCAGCATATCCAGCTTCAGGAGGTTATCCTCCATGCAGTGGTATTCAAAATGGGTGGTGATGGTATCGGCGTCCTCGGCATCCGCCGGGTGCTGCACGGCGGTGAAATCCTCCACATCCATGTCATCCGGCACCACCACCAGACCGCCGGGGTGCTGGCCCGTGGTGCGCCGCACGCCTACGCAGCCCTGAATGAGGCGGTTCTCCTCGGCACGGGACACCTCCCGGCCGTTCTCCTCCAGATAGTGCTTGACAAAGGGGTACACCGTCTTGTCCTTCAGGGTGCCGATGGTACCGGCCCGGAACACCTGCGTCTCACCGAACATCTCCACGGCGTGGCGGTGGGCTCTGGCCTGATATTCCCCGGAAAAGTTCAGGTCGATATCCGGCACCTTGCCGCCGCCGTAGCCAAGGAACGTCTCAAAGGGGATGTCGAAGCCGTCCTTGACGTACTGCTCCCCGCAGACGGGGCAGACCTTATCCGGCATATCGGCGCCGCAGCCGAAGCTGCCGTCGGTGATGAACTCCGAATGGCGGCACTTGGGGCAGCGGTAGTGGGGCGGCAGGGAATTGACCTCGGTGATGCCCGACATATAGGCCACCAGCGACGAGCCCACAGAGCCTCGTGAGCCTACCAGATAGCCGTTTTCCAGGCTCCGCTGCACCAGCTTCTGGGCCGACATATACACCACGTCGTACTTGCCCAGAATACTGCCCAGCTCCACATTCAGGCGGTCCACGATCAGCTGGGGCGGCTGGTCGCCGTACAGCTCATGGCACTTGTCCCACACCAGACGATTCAGGTCCTCCTCGGAGTTTTCCAGCCTCGGCGGGAACAGCTGGCCCGGCGGCAGCAGCTCGATCTCCTCCACCAGATCCGCAATATGGCGGGGATTGGTCACCACCACCTCATAGGCCTTGTCCTCCCCCAGATAGGAGAACTCCTCCAGCATCTCGTCGGTGGTCTTGAAGTAGATGGGCAGCGGCGCATCGGCATCGGGGAACTTCTTGCTGGCCAGCAGCACATGGCGGTAGATCTCGTCCTCCGGCTCCTGAAAATGCACGTCGCCGGTGGCGCAGACGGGCTTATGCAGCTCCTCCCCCAGCCGGACGATGGTGCGGTTATACTCCCGCAGCTCCTCCTCCGACTGCACGTCGCCGTTTCGCAGCATGAAGAGATTGTTGCAGATGGGCTGTATCTCCAGATAGTCGTAGAAGGAGGCGATGCGCTTGAGCTCCGCCCAATCCTTGTGATCCGTCACCGCCCGGAACAGCTCGCCCGCCTCGCAGGCCGAGCCGATGATCAGCCCCTCCCGGTGGGTAATGAGTTCCGTCTTGGGGATGATGGGCACCCGCTTGAAGTATTTCAGGTTGGAAGCGGAGATCAGCTGATACAGGTGCTTGAGGCCCAGCTTGTTCTTGGCCAGAATGATGATGTGCTTGGGGAAGCGGCTGGTCTTGCTGCCCTGAGGCCGCAGCTTCAGCATCTCCCCGTTGATCTCCTGCAGGCGGTGGATGCCCAATTCCCGCTCCATCTTCTCGAAGAAGGGGATCAGCATATAGGCCACCATGGCCGCATCGTCCGAGGCCCGGTGGTGGTTGAAGGCGGGCAGATCCAGATGCTCCGCCACAATATCCAGCTTATACTTGTGCAGCTCCGGCAACAGGTTCTGGGCCAAAATCAGGGAGTCCACATAGGTGGGATCGAAGGGAAGGCCCACCTTCCGGCACCCGGCCCGGATGAAGCTGATGTCAAATTCGGCGTTGTGGGCCGCCAGCGGGCGATCCCCCACAAACTCCAGAAAACTCGTCAGGGCCTCCTTCAGCTGGGGAGCGTCGGCCAGCATGGCATCCGTGATGCCCGTCAGGCCCACGATCTCCGGCGTCAGGCGGCGGTTGGGGTTGACGAAGGTCTGGAACCGCTCCGCCACCTCACCGTTGCGCAGCACCACGGCGCCGATTTCCGTGATGGCCTCCCGCTCCACCTTCAGGCCCGTGGTCTCGATGTCGAAGCACACGATCTCGTCGGCAAAATTCTGATCCTGCGGACCGTGGACGGCGATGCGGTCGTCGAGGTTGTTGACATAATACCCCTCCACGCCGTAGAGGATCTTGATCTTCCCCTTGGCGGTGTGCCATGCATCCGGGAAGGACTGGGCTACGCCGTGGTCGGTGATGGCGATGGCGGGATGCCCCCAGGAGATGGCCTGCTTGATGACGGAGGCCGTGTCCGTCAGGGCGTCCATGTTGGACATCTTCGTATGCAGGTGCAGCTCCACCCGCTTCTCCGGGGCCGTGTCCTTGCGGCCCTCATGGGGAACCTTCATGATATGGTAGGGCTTGAGCTGAATGTCCTTGCCGTCACGGGTCAGCTCCGGCTGCCCCTGCACCCGCAGCCACATACCGGGGGCGATGGCACTCTGTAGGGCCAGTGCCTCCTGTCCCTCGGTATATTTACGCACGGTGACGGAGCTCTGATAGTCCGTCATGTCGAAGCTCAGCATCCACATACCGGGACGCTTGGTCTCCCGGCACTCGGCGGCAAAGACCTTGCCCTCCACGATGGCCGTACCCATTTTCACGTTCAGCTCCGTCATGGAGACGGGCTTGCCCTTGATCTCCTTGCCCAGCAGCACCTCGGTGCCGCCGCTTTTCTTCTCCGCCTTCCGGTCATGAATGGTGAGATGCAGCCGGTGCAGGCCGTACTGCTGGCTCAGCAGCTGCTCCAGCGCCGTCTGGGCCGCCTCCGGGATGCGCTCCCCGGCGGCCACGTCCAGCTCCAGCGCCCGCTGCTTCACGTCCAGCGCTCCGCCGGTGACGACGGCGTCGTGAAGCAACAGTCGCAGTTCTCTATGCGGCACGAAGTTTTCAAAAAAATCAAAAAATGCAATCTGTTCCCTCATAGTGCGCTCCTGCTGTCATAGTCGGTCGATTTCGTCCATCAAGGCGTCCACCAGCTTGTCCTGCGGCACCTTGTAAAGGATCTCCCCCTTACGGAACACCAGACCCTCGCCGTCGCCGCCGGCGATGCCCACGTCCGCCGCACGGGCCTCCCCCGGTCCGTTGACCACGCAACCCATCACCGCCACGGTGATGGGCTTGGTGCAGCCCGCCAACCGGCGCTCTACCTCCCGTGCAATGGGGATCATGTCATATTTTGTGCGGCCGCAGGTGGGGCAGGAGATGAGGTTCGGCCCCGTCTGCCGCAGTCCGGCGGCAGAGAGGATATCCTTGGCCGCACACACCTCCTCCACCGGGTCGGCGGTGAGGCTCACCCGAATGGTGTCGCCGATGCCCTGACACAGCAGGCCGCCGATGCCGATGGCGGATTTCAGCACTCCCATCCGGGGCGTGCCCGCCTCCGTGACCCCTAAATGCAGGGGGTAGTCCGTCTGCCGGTGCAGCAGCTGATAGGCCGCCATGTTCACCGGCACACGGGAGCACTTCACGGAGATGCAGATGTCGTCGAAATTGCAGTCGTTCAGCAGGCGGACATGGCCCATGGCACTCTCCACCAGCGCCTCCGGGGTGACGCCGCCGTATTTTTGCAGCAGTTCCCGCTCCAGTGAGCCGCCGTTGACGCCGATGCGGATGGGGATACCCTCGCTGCGGCAGGCGTCCGCCACGGCCCGCACCTTCTCCTGTGAGCCGATGTTGCCGGGGTTGATGCGGATCTTATCGATGCCCTGCCGCACGCACTCCAGCGCCAGCCGGTAATCGAAGTGGATATCCGCCACCAGCGGGATGTGGATGGCCCGGCGGATACGCCCTACGGCCTGCGCCGCCGCCATATCCGGCACCGCCACCCGGATGATATCGCACCCCGCCTCCTCCAGCCGGAGGATCTGGGCCACGGTGGCGGCCACATCCTCCGTCCGGGTGTTGCACATGGACTGGATGGCGATGTCCGCCCCGCCGCCCACCGGGACGCTGCCCACATGAATTTGCTTGCTCATGGCTGATTCCTCCTCAGTTTATCCCCCTCCATGGGGCAAAAACGCACCACCGGGACGGGAAGCCGCTCCCCGTCCCGTGTGCTCTTTCTCTCTTACTGAAACAGCTTCCACACGTCCTGAAAGGTGATGACCAGCATCAGCAGCATCAGCAGTGCGAAGCCGGCCAGATGGACGTAGCTCTCGAATTTTGCCGGAATTTTCTTGCGGATGGTCAGCATACACAGGGCGTTGACCACCAGAAAGAAGATCTTTCCTCCGTCCAGCGCCGGCAGGGGCAGCAGGTTCATCACCGCCAGATTCACCGCCACCAGCGCCGCCAGATAGGCGATGTTCTCCACCGCCGCCGAGGCGCTCTCCGCCTGTTCGCCCACGTCCGTGATGGTGGAGACGATGCCCACCGGGCCGCTGACGTCCTTGAGGCCCGCCTCACCGGTCACCAGCATCTGCAGGGACAGGCGCACGATCCGCACGAAGTCCACGGCGTTGTTCCAGCTGTACTGGAGACGTGTTCCCACTGTGGCCTCCTCCGCCCCGAACATCAGGCCGAAGCCCGTGTAGGTCTGGCCCTGCTGGTCGGTGTACTCCGCCCGCTCCATGGGGAAGTCCTTCAGGGTCACGGTCTGACCGTCACGCTTGACCTTCAGGTCGAATACACCGGTCTTGTTGCGGCCCAGCAGCAGGCTCACGTCACTGTAAACATACACCCGCTCACCGTCGATGCTCACCAGACGGTCCCCCACCTGCAGACCGCTCTCGCTCTGGAGGGGGCAGCCGTCGGCAAAGTCCGTGATGACCGGGACGTAAAATGCCTTGGCCCCGGCGTACAGGACGACGATGATAATCAGGCCCGTCAGGAAGTTCATAAAGGCCCCGGCGGCAAAAATGATGAGTTTTTTCCAGAAGCTCTGGTTATTCAGGGCCGTAGGGTCGTTGGAGTCCTCCTCCTCGCCCTCCATGGCACAGAAGCCGCCGATGGGCAGCAGCCGCAGAGAGTAGGTGGTATCCCCCTTGGTCTTGTGCAGGATGGTGGGGCCCATACCGATGGAAAATTCGTTGACCCGCACTCCGCAGGCCTTGGCCGCCAGAAAATGGCCCAGCTCGTGTACGGCGATGAGTACGCCGAAAATCAGGATCGCAGCAATAATATAGATCATGGTTCCTCCTACCGGTTCAGTACAGCGGCACGGGCCAGTCTGTCTGCCTCCAGTATATCCTCCAGAGAGGGCGTATATTTCACCTCCACCCGGCACAGGGCATCCTCCACCCGCCGGGCGATATCGTTAAAGCCGATCTCCTGCCGCAGGAACAGGCCTACGGCCTCCTCGTTGGCACCGTTCATGATGGCGCAGGCGGTGCCGCCGGTTCGGGCGCACTGACGGGCAAGGGCAAGGCATGGAAACGCTTCCGTATCCGGTGCCTGAAAGGTCAGCGGCCCGCAGGACAGCAGATCCAGCGTCCGATCCGGTGTCTCGGCCCGATAGGGCCATGTGAAGGCGTAGCGGATGGGCAGCTTCATATCCGCCGTCCCCAGCTGGGCGATCATGGCCCCGTCCCGGTACTCCACCAGCGAATGGACGATGCTCTGGCGGTGGATCACCGCCTCCACCTGCTCCACCGGCAGCCGGTACAGCCGCATGGCCTCGATGATCTCCAGTCCCTTGTTCATGAGGGTGGCCGAGTCGATGGTGATCTTGGCCCCCATGCTCCAGTTAGGGTGCTTCAAAGCGTCCGCCGGAGTCTTATGCTCCAGTTCCTCATGGCTCAGACCGAAAAACGGCCCGCCGGAGCAGGTCAGCAGCAGACGCTTTACCTCCCGGCGATCCCGGCAGCCCTGCAGGCTCTGGAAAATGGCCGAGTGCTCCGAATCCACCGGCACGATCTCGGCGCCGCAGCGCTCCGCCTCCGCCATCACCAGCTCGCCGGCGCACACCAGCGTCTCCTTATTGGCCAGAGCGATGCGCTTTTTCTCCCGGATAGCCGCCAGCGTGGGCTCCAGCCCAACGCTGCCCATGACGGCGGTGACCACTGTGTCCGCCTCCGGCAGCGTCGCCGCCTCCAGAAGCCCCTCCGGCCCCGCCGCCACCCGGATATCCGTGTCGGACAGCCGCAGCCGCAGCTCTCCCGCCGCCGCTCGGTCATACAGCACCGCCAGCTTCGGATGGAACTGGCGAGCCTGCTGCTCCAGCAGATCCACCTGGCGGTTGGCCGTCAGCGCCGCCACCGTCAGTCCCAGCTCCTGCACCACCTGCAGCGTCTGCCGCCCGATGGAACCGGTGGAGCCCAAGACCGCAACAGTCTTTGTCATAGTCATATCTCCTTTACAGGCCAATGACCCAGCAGGTCATGAGCCACAGCACCGGTGCAGCGAACAGCACGCTGTCGAACCGGTCCAGCACGCCGCCGTGACCCGGCAGCAGCCGCCCATAGTCCTTGATGCCGTACTGGCGCTTGATGGCCGAGAAGCTCAGGTCGCCCAGCTGGCCCATGAGGGCGCCCACCAGACCCATGAGGATGCAGCCGCCGATGTGCAGGGGCTGCAGGGTACAGAGGTAAAAGATGATCCGGAAGATCACCATGCCCAGCATACCGCCGACAAGGCCGCCCACGGCGCCCTCCACAGTCTTGTGGGGGCTTACCAGCGGCGACAGCTTGTGCTTGCCGCAGGCCATGCCGGTGAACAGGGCCGCCGAGTCACTGCAGAAGGCCGCCACCAGCGGCACCAGCACCAGTCCGCCGCCGTAGGGCAGCAGCCGCAGCAGCAGCAGGCAGCTGAAGGAGGCCGGGATGGCCAGCCCCGCCAGCGCCATGACGCACACATCCAGCAGGGTCAGGGCGTGGGGCTTGCCGTAGGACAGCACGCCCGCCGCCGGCAGCGCTATCACGCCCACCAGCAGCAGCCCGTCCACGATGCCCAGCGGCAGCTGCCACCCATGGCCCGCACCGTAAAAATGCAGCACCACTAATATGCCCATCACCGCCGGCAGCGCCGTCCAGCGCCGGGTCTTTTCCGGCCCGCACACAGCCGCCAGCAGCTCATGGGTACCCACCACGCTCAGCGCCGCCAACAGCGCCGCCGTGGCCCAGTCCGGTGCCACGCACAGGATGGCCAGCAGCAGCGGGATGCCGATCACCGCCACGATAATTCTCTGTTTCATATGCTTTCCTCTTTATTTTACCCCGCCGAACCGGCGGTCACGCTGCTGATACGCCACAATAGCCCGGTCCATATCCTCCGGCCCGAAGTCCGGCCACAGGGTATCGCAGAAATACAGCTCCGAATAGGCGCACTGCCACAGCAGAAAACCCGACAGCCGCTCCTCTCCGCTGGTGCGGATGATAAGCTCCGGATCCGGGAGACCGTCCGTAAACAGGTAGCCGGAGAATCGCTCCTCATCCAGCTCCTCCGGGCGGCAGCGGCCCTCCACACAGTCGGCGGCAAAGTGCCGGGCCGCCCGCAGCAGCTCATCCCGACCGCCGTAGTTCAGGCAGACGTTGGCCTGAAAGCCCTGAATGTGGGAGGATATCTCGTTGGTGCGCCGGGCCAGCTCCTGCAGCTCCGGCGAAAGGGCGCTCAGGTCCCCCAGAAACCGCAGCCGGATCTGATCCCGCTCCATGGAGTCGATGGCCTCCAGCATATACTGCTTCAGAAGGCCCATGATGGTGTTGACCTCGTCCGCCGGGCGCTTCCAGTTCTCCGTGGAGAATGCGTATACCGTCAGGTACTCCACTCCCAGCTCCTTGCAGTAGGTAGCGATCTTGCGGAACACCTCCGCCCCCACCTTATGTCCGGCGGTGCGGGGCAGGCCCCGACGCTTGGCCCATCTCCCGTTGCCGTCCATGATAACAGCGATATGGCGGGGAAGGCGGTTTTCATCCACCTGCCCCGCCGTATGATGCTTCTTTTTGGAAAACAGGCCCATCAGACAGACATGAGTTCCTTTTCTTTGGTATCCAGCAGCTTATCCAGCTCCTTGCAGTGGTCGTCGGTCATCTTCTGCAGGTCCTTCTCAGCCAGCTTCAGTTCGTCCTCGGTGATCTCGGAGGCCTTCTGCATCTTCTTGAACGCCTCCAGCGCATCCCGGCGGATGTTGCGGATGGCCACCTTGCCGCCCTCGTTGTACTTGCGGATCTGCTTGACCAGCTCCTTGCGGCGCTCCTCCGTCAGCTGGGGGAAGGCCAGCCGGATGGACTTGCCGTCATTCTGGGGATTGATGCCCAGATCGGACTCCTGAATGGCCTTCTCGATGCCCTTCAGGGCCGAGGCGTCCCAAGGGGTGATGAGCAGCGTCCGGGGATCGGGGGACGCCACCGCAGCGATCTGCTGGATGGGGGTGGGGGTGCCGTAGTAGTCCACCTGAATGCGGTTGAGGACGGATGCGTTGGCCCGTCCGGCCCGCACGGCTCCGAAGTCACGCTCCACCGCCTCCACGCTCTTCTTCATCTTTTCCTCGTATACCTTGTAGTGTTCCTTCAGCATGGTTATGCCTCCTTCACGATCGTTCCGATTTTTTCGCCCCGCAGCACACGCACGATATTATACGGGTCTTTCAGTGCAAACACCAGCACCGGGATGTGGTTGTCCATGGACAGGCTGGTGGCGGTGGAATCCATCACCGCCAGATGACGCTTGAGCACCTCGTCATAGGTGATGGCGTCGAATTTCACGGCGTCGGCGTTCTTGGCCGGGTCGCAGTCGTACACGCCGTCGATGTTCTTGGCCAGCAGGATCACGTCGGCGTTGATCTCCGCCGCCCGCAGCACCGCCGCCGTATCGGTGGAGAAGAAGGGGCATCCCACACCGCAGCCAAACAGCACCACCCGGCCCTTTTCCAGATGCCGGACGGCTCTGGCCCGGATATAGGGCTCCGCCACCTCACGGATCTCCAGTGCCGTCTGGAGCCGGACGTCCACGCCCTTCTGCTCCAGCACGTCCGCCAGCGCCATGCAGTTCATGGCCGTGGCCAGCATCCCCATGTGGTCGGCACGGGTGCGCTCGATGTGACCCTCGCCGTTCTTCACGCCCCGCCAGAAGTTGCCGCCGCCGATGACAACGCCGATCTGCACGCCCATGTTCACGCACTCCTTGATGACGTCCGCCACCTGACCCAGCACCTGAAAGTCCAGGCCGAAGTGCTTCTCGCCCGCCAGTGCCTCGCCGCTGATCTTCAGCAGCACCCGTTTATACTTCGGTTCGTCCATTGCTCTTCCTCCGTATGTGATACTTGGGAGTATTTTACCTTATTTTTTCCCGTTTGCATAGAGGGAAAAGCAAAATTTTTTCCGTCCTCTCTCCCCGCCTTGCATTTTCCGGCGGAAGATGGTACCATCTCAACGAAAAGAAACTGATAGGAGACGCCTTATGGAGCTGCTGCACATACATAAAGATACATGGGCCGCCGTGGGAGCCACGGCCCTGATCCCCTTTTACCGCCTGACGGATACGGACATTGTCCTGCTGGACACCGGCATCGCCGCCTCTGACCGGGAGGGTCTTACCGCCCTGCTGGAGGAGCACGGTCTGCGCCCCAAGGGGATCCTCTGCTCCCACGCTCACTACGACCATGTGGGCAACGCCGCTTATCTCCGCCGGCGCTACGGCTGCCCTATCGCTATGCCCATGATCGAGGCCGCCATCTGCGCCGATGCCACCGCCTTCCGGGCCAACTACGAGACCCTCACCTACGGCACCATCCAGTCCATGTTTCCGGAGGAGTGCTTCCTGTCGGACGTTCTCATCTCTCCGGATATCGATCATCTGGACTTTTGCGGCGTCCGTTTCGGCCTGCTGCCCCTGCCGGGCCACTCTGCCGGGCAGATGGGCTTCATCACCCCCGACGGCACTGCCTATCTGGCAGACTGCCTGTTGGGGCCGGAGCAGTTGCAGCGCTTCAAGCTGCCCACCATCATGCACATTGCCCGTGATCTGACGGTGATGGAGTCTCTCCGCAGTCTCCGCTGCCCGGTCTATGTGCTGGCCCATAAGACCAGCGTCACAGAGCTTGGTCCCGTCATCGATGCCAACATCGCCGCCATCCACGATAAGGGGCGGCGGCTGCTGAGCTGTCTCACCGACGGCATGACCGCCGACCAGTGGCTCTATGCCTACTGCCGTCAGGAGGGCATCCACACTCATGATCCCTTCCGCATCAGCGTCACCCAGCGCAATTTCCTGCATCTGTCCAACTGGCTGGTGGACGAGGGCCGGGTGGCTCTGCACCATGACCTCTGCGTGAGCCGTTACAGTAAGGTGTGAAGTAAGGTGTGAACCGGTCCACGGTGGGTAAGTTTTCGTTTTTTATCGTCCGTAATGGCCACAGGGGAGGGGGCAGCATCCACTGTCCCCTCCCCTGTTTCTTCTTTCGGCAATTCCGTTTTTTCAATCCTCCAGCAGCTCTGTGAAGCTCCGGATGGTCCGATCGCACACCCGTGTCATCTCCTCCCACGAGACGTGAAAGAACTGATCGTAGACCCCCACCGTGTGCATCCCGGCCGCCTTGGCCCCACGGCAGGCCGCCACAGAGTCGTCGTACACCACGCACTCCGCCGGCTCCACGCCCATGCGTCGGGCCGCTACCCGGAAGATCTCCGGGTCCTTCTTCTCGATCTTCAGATCGTGGGCAAACAAGATCTCCTCAAAATATGGCATCAGTCCCAGATGCCCCAGTGCCGCCCGGCAGTGGGCCGGAACACTGGAGGTCAGCACCATCATCCGCTGCCCCCGGCGGCGGCACTGATCCAGATACTCCCGCACGCCGGGCTTCACCTGTACCCGTGTGGCGTAGGCGTCCCCGGCCATCTCCATCCACTCTGCCATGATATCCTCCACAGACTCCTCCAGATGGCAGTAGCGCTTGGTGAACTCCGCCGCCAGCGGGAAAATGGTGTGCGCCACCCCCTGATAGTACTCCTTGGTGTAGGGAAAGCCACGCTTGGCCAGAAAGGCCTCATCCACCTCCCGCCAGATGCCGTTGGAATCGATCAGGGTCCCGTCCATGTCAAAAATATGCATCCATTCGTCCTCCGCTCGGATCGTTTCTGTGATTATATCAAGTTTTTGCCATTCTGTAAACGCCAGTTTCCCATGTGGACAAATGGGGAAAGCTGTGGTAGAATAGTGTGATAAAATTTTCCGAGCCAACGGGAGGGACAATGCCATGCAGGGAAAGCTCATCGTATTTGAGGGGACCGACGGTTCCGGCAAGGCTACGCAGTCGGAGCTGCTGTGCCAGGAGCTGACCCGACGGGGCATCCCCTACCGCAAGCTGACCTTTCCCCGGTATCAGGAGGAATCCTCGGCACTGGTACGGCTGTATCTGGGCGGGGCCTTCGGCCAGAAGCCCGGCGATGTCAATGCCTATGCCGCTGCGGCCTTCTACTCCGTGGACCGCTACGCCTCCTACAAGCAGGACTGGGGCAGCTACTATGAGCAGGGCGGTCTGCTCATCGCCGACCGCTATACCACCTCCAACGCCGTTCACCAGACCTCCAAGCTTCCGCCGGAGCAGCAGCGGCCCTTTGTGGACTGGCTCTTTGACTTCGAGTATCAGAAGCTGGGCCTGCCGGCTCCGGATCGAGTGCTGTACCTGGATCTCCCCACGGAGCTGTCCGAGCAGATGATGCGCCGCAGGGAGGCGGCTACCCATACCCACGCCGACATTCACGAGCAGGATGAAGCTTATCTCCGCTCCTGCCGGGAGAGCGCCGCCCGTGTGGTGGACTGGTGCGGCTGGCAGCGCATCCGCTGCGACCGGGACGGCCGGATCCGCAGTATTCAGGACATCCATCAGGAGGTTCTGGAGCGTGTGGCGGATCTGCTGCCGTAAAAAAGGACGGAACGCCGCAGCGTCCCGTCCCGGTTCGGCCGAACCCTATGGTATGTGTCTGTCCCTATGTCCCTCAGCAGGAGCAGCGGGAGTCGCCGCCGCAGCAGCGCTCGTTCTGTCCGCCGCCGCAGCAGCAGAGCACCAGTAAAACGATGACGATCAGCCAGATGCAGGAGCAGTTGTTGTTGTCAAAGCACACTTGAACCTCACCTCACTTGTTCTTCACTGGCTTATTCTATGCCCCACCGCCCCGGAAGGTATCTTGTCCGGTCTGATTTGCGCTGGGGAAAATGCGATAAAGAAAGGAACAACGATCTATGGCAGACCGCAAAAACAACGAGACCACCAGCTGGAACGCCGACGAGGTGCGCCGCCAGCAGACTCAGCGCAAGCAGCGCAAGAAAATGCGCCGGACCCGTTTCTGGGCCATCTACTGCGCCGGTGTGGTGCTGGGCTCCTGCCTGCTGGCGGGACTGGGCTGGCTCATGGTCAATGACGTGTGCGCCCTGAACAAGGCACCTCTCACCGCCACGGTGGAGATCGAAAAAGGCGACTCCGTGGGGCAGATCGCCTCCAAGCTGAAGAAGGCGGGCATCATCAAATATAAGCTGCTGTTCGTCATCACCAGTCCCCTCTTCCACGCCAAGGACACCATCCAGCCCGGCAGCTACGAGCTCAACACAGACATGGACTACAACTGCATCATCGACTCCATGCAGCAGGGCTCCTCTGTGGCCGGGACGGTGAAGGTCACCATCCCGGAGGGCTACTCCGTGCAGGAGACCATCCAACTGCTGGCCGACAGCGACGTGTCCAACGTGGAGGACCTGACGGAGGCCGCCAAGAACCATGTGTTCGACTACACCTTTGTGGATAACGAGAATCTGGGCAGCATCACCCGGCTGGAGGGCTTCCTCTTCCCGGATACCTACGAGTTCTTCCACAAGGAGGACGCCGTCTCTGCGCTGGATCGCCTGCTCTCCAACTTCCAGACCCGTGTCAGCGGCGAGCTGCTGACGGATATCGAGAACTCCCAGTACAGCCTCCGTGAGATCGTCACACTGGCCTCCATCATCGAAAAGGAGGCCATCGGTGACGACGAGGAGCGGGCCAACATCTCCTCCGTGTTCTATAACCGCCTCAGCGGCGACAACTCCGAGATCGGTACTGCCCTCCAGTCCGATGCTACCATCTACTATGCCCTGCACATCGCCGGCATGGACGATACCCAGTTCTCCACGGATCTGGACAGCCCCTACAACACCTATAAGCACGGCGGCCTCCCCGCCGGCCCCATCTGCAACCCCAGTTTGTCCTCCATCAAGGCGGCGGTGCATCCCAGCGACACCGGCTACTACTACTTTGCCTACGGCAAGGATGGAGTCAGCCACTTCTTCCGTACCTATGACGAGCATCTGGCCTTCGTCAACAGCGATATGTACGCCCCGGATTGATGGATATGATGAGAAAAAAGCCTGAGCTGCTGTCCCCGGCCGGGGACATGGAAAAGCTGAAAATGGCCGTGGCCTATGGAGCCGACGCCGTGTATCTGGCAGGCACCTCCTTCGGGATGCGCTCCTTCGCCGGGAATTTCTCCCCGGAGGAACTGCCCTGTGCGGTGGCCTATGCCCATGACCACGGTGTCCGGGTCCACGTCACCGTCAACACCATGCCCCGCAGCGGCGAGGTGGATGCCCTCCCCGCCCATCTGGAGCGCCTGAACGATGCCGGGGTGGATGCTCTCATTCTGGCGGATCTGGGGGCCTTCACGCTGGCGGGAAAATACGCTCCCCGCTGTGAACGCCACATCAGCACCCAGCAATCCATCGCCAACTACGCCTGCGCTCAGGCGTGGTACGATCTGGGCGCCAAGCGGGTGGTGCTGGCCCGTGAGCTGAGCATGGACGAGATCCGTGAGATCCGCCGCCGCACCTCCCCGGAGCTGGAGCTGGAGACCTTCTGCCACGGGGCCATGTGCGTGTCCTACTCCGGCCGCTGCCTGCTCTCCAACTACATGACCGGCCGGGATTCCAACCGGGGCGCCTGCGCCCAGCCCTGCCGCTACCAGTACGCCCTGATGGAGGAGAAGCGCCCCGGCGAGTACTTTCCAGTGTTCGAGGACGAAAAGGGTACCTACATCATGAACTCCCGTGATATGTGCATGATCGACCATCTGGACGACCTCATGGACGCCGGAGTGGACTGCCTGAAGATCGAGGGCCGGGCCAAATCCGCCTATTATGCCGCCATCGTCACCGGGGCTTACCGCCATGCCATCGACGACGTGGCGCAGGGCCGCCCCGTCGATCCCGTCTGGCGGGATGAGGTGGAGCACGTCAGCCACCGCCACTATTCCACCGGCTTTTTCTACGGCCCTCCCGGCCAGTATTACGAGAGTTCCCGCTATATCCGGGACTGGCAGATCTGCGCTGTGGTAACGGACTGCACCCCGGAGGGACTGGCCACCCTGAGCCTCCGCAACAAGTTCCGCACCGGCGATACCGTGGAGGTGGTGGGGCCGGATACCCGTCCCTTCTCCCTTACCGTGCCGGAGATGGCGGATGCCGATGGGCTGCCTCTCTTTGAGCCGAAAACGCCTCAGATGACCTTTACCATGCCCCTACCCCGGCCGGTACCGCCTATGAGTTTCATCCGCCATGCCGTGGAACTGTCGGGAAAGTAATGCCCCCATGACCGACGTCCCCTTCCGAACCCCGGAAGGGGGCGTCGTTTCGACACAGACATGACAGGTTCAAGTTGAAATCGTTTTTCCCCCTCCTAAAGCTATATCCCCTGCGGGGCGGACCCTCTGTCCGCCCCGCTTCCTTTTGCCCATAAAAATTCCCCGCTCCGGCAACTGGCTCTTTTCAATCGATGCAGATTGCGGTATAATAAGCCCTGATTACGACCCGATGGAGGTGCCTATCTCATGGAAGTGAAGCGCTGGGAGCTCATGCCCCATGTGTATCTGACCTATCTGCCGGCCCGGAAATTCAAAACTGGGGTGCTGTCGGCCCAATTCATCACGCCGCTGGCCAAGGAAACGGCGTCCTACAACGCCCTGCTGCCGGCGGTGCTGCACCGCGGCACCATGCGCTGCCCGGACATGGAGCAGCTCGCTGCGGCCATGGATCGGCTCTACGGCGCACAGATCAGCCCCACCATCCGCAAGCGGGGGGAGACGCAGTGCCTTGGCTTCGTGGCCAGCTTTATCGACGACCGGTTCGTCTCCCGGAATGAACCGCTGCTGGAGCCTGCGGCGGAGCTGCTGGGGGAGCTGCTGCTGGACCCTGTGACCCGTGGCGGCCGGTTTCTGCAGGAATATGTGGAGGGCGAGAAGGCCAATCTGGCCGACGCCATCCGCTCCATCCGCAACGACAAGCGGGACTGGGCCGATCTGCGGCTTTTGCAGGAGATGTGCGCCGGGGAGCCCTATGGCATCAGCCGCTTCGGTGACGAGGCGGGGCTGGCCAAGATCAACAACCAGAAGCTCTACGCTCACAGCCAGCGGATGATGTCCTCCTCCCGGCTGGAGCTGTTCTACTGCGGCAGCGCCGAGTGCCATCGGGTGGAGGAGGCCCTGCTGACGGCCTTCTCCTCCCTGACCCGTGGCCCCCAAACGGAGCCGGAGCCGCCCCGACGGTTCGCCGCTCCCTCCCAGCCCCGACTGGTGACGGAGGAGATGGACGTGACGCAGGGCAAGCTCTCCATTGGCTTCCGCTGCGATACCGATGACGAGCCCGCCATGATCCTGACAAACCTCATGTTCGGCGGCTCCAGCAACTCCAAGCTGTTTCTGAACGTCCGGGAGAAGCTCTCCCTCTGCTACTATGCCTCCAGCACCTACGTCCGCTCCAAGGGCATCCTGACGGTGTCCTCCGGCATCGAGACGGCGGACTATGACCGGGCCGAGGCGGAGATCCTCCGCCAGCTGGACGAGATCCGGCAGGGCCTCTGGGAGGACTGGGAGCTGACGGCGGCACGGGAGAGTCTGCTCAGCGCCCTGCAGGCGCTGGGAGATTCTCAGGGAGCGCTGGAGAACTACTATCTGGGGCTGGCGGCCACCGGCCGCCGGGAGACCCCGGAGGAGATGGCGGCGCTGCTGCGGCAGGTGACCCCGGAGCGCATCCGTGCGGCAGCCCAGAGCGTGCAGCTGGATACCATTTACTTCCTGAAGGGAAAGGAGGCGTGAGGATGTATTATCCCCGCATTGACGAGACGGTGACCTTCCGCCGCCTGAAAAACGGTCTGCCGGCCTATGTGGTCCACAAGCCCGGCTACACCCGGAAATACGCCATGTTCGCCACCCGCTACGGCGGCATGGACCTGCGCTTTCAGCAGGACGGCGCATGGCAGGATACCCCGGCGGGCATCGCCCACTATCTGGAGCACAAGATGTTCGACACCGCCGACGGAAACGCCATGCAGGAGATGGCCAAAAATGGCGCCGAGCCCAATGCCTTTACCAGCAATGCCATGACGGCCTACTACTTCGACTGCACGGAGCATTTTGACGAGAATCTGCGGCAGCTGCTGTCCTTTGTGTCGATGCCGTACTTCACCGACGAGAGCGTGGCCAAGGAGCAGGGCATTATCGCTCAGGAGATCGGCATGATCGAGGATGACCCGGAGTGGCAGGTCTATAAGCGGATGCTGCAGGCCCTGTACCGGGAGAGTCCCGCCCGTATCCCCGTGGCCGGCTCCGTGGAGAGCATCTCCCGCATCACCGCCGAGACCCTGTACCGCTGCCACAAGGCCTTCTACACCCCCGCCAATATGTGTCTGGTGGCGGTGGGCGATCTGGACGCCGAGGCGGTGTTCCGGGCGGCGGAGGATATCCTGCCCCCGGAAAGCGGCCCGGATATCCCCCGTGACTACGGTGGCAGCGAGGGAGACACCCCCGCTCAGTCGGAGACCTCCTGCCGGATGGAGGTATCCATGCCGTCGTTTCTGGTGGGCTTCAAATGCCCCGCTCCCCCGGAGGGAGAGCAGCGGCTGCGCTGGGATATTCTGGGGGATCTGGCCTGCGATATCCTCATGGGGGACTCCAGTCCCTTGTTCTCTCGACTGTACAGTCAGGGCCTTATCAACGGTTCCTTCGGCAGTTCCTTCGACCTGCTGCCCGGTGCGGCCTACGCCTATGCCGGCGGCGACAGCAACGATCCCGCCGCCGTGATGGAGGCCATTTTAGAGGAGGCCCGACGCCTGACCCGTGAGGGTCTGGATCCGGACTACTGGCAGCGGATGAAGCGGGGGAACTTCGGGGCCTCCCTGAAGGGTCTCAACTCCTTCGATTCCATCGCTATTTCGCTGGTGGAGGGCTGCTTCCAGCACTTTGATCCCCTGCGCTTCCCGGAAATTTACGACAGCATCACCCCGCAGGATGTGCTGGATTTCATCCGGGAGCACATCTGCCGCAGCCGTGCAGCCCTGTCCGTTATCTATCCCAAGGAGGACTGATCATGAATGACAACTGGAAATTTTCCGATCTTCCCTATACCAGCCCCGATGTAGAGGCCCTTCAGGCCCGGTACGACGCCCTGACCCAGCGGGCTAAGGACGCCCAAGATTCGGAGGATCTGCTGGAGGTGGTTCGGCAGCGGGATGCCCTCCAGCAGGAGGTATCCCTCTGCCAGAGCATCGCCTTCATCCGGGCCTTCCACGATGTCACTGACGAGTTTTATCAGCGGGAGCTGCAGGAGACCATGCCCCGACTGGAGACGCTGGATACGCAGTCTCTGTCCATGGCCATAGCAGAGAGTCCCTACGCTGCGGCGGTGGATGAGGCCTTCGGCCCCCAGCTGCGCCGCCTGCTGACGCTGGACCAGCGGCTCCACACCGGCGGCAAGGAGCTGCAGGCCCGCATCTCCCGGCTCACCGCCCAATACCAGCAGCTGGTGGCCTCCGCCAAGTATCAGGTGCAGGGCGAGACTCTCAGCGGCGGCCAGCTGCGCTTTGCGCTGACCAGCACCGACCGGGAGCGCCGCAAGGCCGCCTATGACGCCCAGCAGCAGACCGCCGTGGAAAACGGCCCCGTAATGGAAAAGCTCCTGCGGGAGCTGGTCCATGCCCGGAACCAGCTGGCCCGTGAAAACGGCTTCGACAGCTTTGCCGACTACGGCGATCTCAGTATGCAGCGTCTGGGCTATGGCCGGGCGGAATTGGACGAGTTCTGCCGTCAGGTGCAAAAGTACATCACGCCCCTGTATCTGCAAATGCAGGAGCAGCAGCGCCAGCGGCTGGGGGTGGAAACGCTGCTGCCCTATGACCGGGCGCTGGTGTTCCCGGAGGGCAACGCCGTCCCCGTGGCGGCAGAGGAGCTTCCTAAGGCTGCACGCCGGATGTACCACGCCCTGAGTCCGGAGGCAGGACATTTCTTCGACGAGATGATCCGCCACGACCTGTTGGACGTGGCAGGCTCCCCCAACAAGATCTCCGGCATGGGCTTCTGCGATATGCTGAGCGCCCCCTGCGGGATGCCCTTCATCTTCGCCAACTGCGACGGCACCGGCTCCGACGTCACCGTCTATACCCATGAGCTGGGCCACGGCCTTCAGGGCTACCTCTCCTACCGCAGCCAGCCGCTGGCGGACTATGTGGGGCTGAGTCCCGATCTGGCGGAGGTCCACTCCAAGACCATGGAGCTGCTGACCCTCCCCTACGCACGGGAGTTCTTCGGCCCTCACGCCCCCCAGTTCCTGACGGAGCACCGCTACGACTTCATCAAGGAGCTGTGCGCCTTCTGCTCCATCCACACCTTCGAGACGTGGCTCTATGAGCACCCGGATGCCTCTCTTTCTCAGTGGGCGGAGGAGTTCGACCGCACGGAGAAGGCCTTCGGCCGGGCCCAGAACAACGAGCCGTGGCGGCAGCAGGTGCTGGCCGGCTGCGATCTGTTCACCAACATGGCCATCTATATGCTCCCCCGCTATGTGGTGAGCTACGCCCTCTCCATCGTCTGCGCCCAGCAGCTGAAGGCCGCCTATGACGCCGACCCCGTGGACGGCTGGGCCAGATATCACGCCCTGTGCGCCTCCGGCGGCAGCAAGCTCTACGCCGAGACGCTGGCAGATGCCGGGCTGGAGCTGCCCTACGCCCCCGGCGTGGTGGAGCGGCTGGCCCGTGAGCTGGCGGCGCAGGCCTGAAGCCACCCCATCCCTTCGAGCGCACGGCGCTCTGCACTTTATCCCAAGGAGGAATCATCATGCAAATTATGACTGACAGCCCCATCCGGTTCCCCGGCCTGTTCGGGGACTGGGCCTTTACCGCCAGCTCCAAGGCGCTGGACATCGGCAACGGCATCTACTGGTACGGTATCCTCATCGCCCTTGGTCTGGTCATCGCCATCTGGTGGTGCATGAACCAGAAATCCAAGTACGGCATCACCGAGGACGACCTGCTGGACAGTGTTCTGTGGGGCATCCCCTGCGCCATTGTGGGGGCAAGAATTTACTATGTGCTGTTCTATCTGGATCAGTTCAAAAACAGCGACGGCAGCTTCAGCTTCCGCAAGGCCATCGCCATCTGGGACGGCGGCCTTGCCATCTACGGTGCCGTCATCGCCGTGGTCATCGTGGGCATCTGCATCAGCCGCCACAGGGGCTATAAGCTGGGAGCCATGCTTGACCTTGCGGTGATGGGCCTGCTCATCGGCCAGTGCATCGGCCGGTGGGGCAACTTCATGAACCGGGAGGCCTTCGGCGCCGAGACCACCCTGCCCTGGCGGATGCAGCTGACCACCGTCACCGGCCAGCTGGTGGAGGTCCACCCCACGTTCCTGTATGAGAGCCTGTGGAATCTGGTGGGCCTGCTGCTCATCATCTTCGTGGTATCCAAGGCCCGCCGCTTCGACGGCGAGAACACCTGGTTCTACTTCCTGTGGTACGGCATCGGCCGCTTCTGGGTCGAGGGCCTGCGGACCGACAGCCTGTACCTCTTCAACTGGACCATCGGTGGCCAGCCCATCCGGGTGTCGCAGGCCCTGAGCCTTGTGATGGTATTCGTGTCCCTCTTCATGCTGTACTACAACATCAAGCTCCATCCCCACAAGCCGGAGGAGCTGTATGTCAACATCGTGGCGGCCCGCAATGCCGCCGCAGCCGAAGCGGCTGTCGCCCCGGCAGCTGAGTCTCCCGCTCAGGCGACCCCCACCGAGGATGCTCCAGCCGTCTCTTCCGAGCCGGAGGCTCCCTCCCAGAAGGATACCTCCGGTGAAACCCCGACGGAGGATCCGTCATGAGCGCCGTGCTGTTAGACGGCAAGGCCCTGTCCGCCCGGATGCGGGAGCGGCTGGGGCAGGAGGCCGCCGCCCTGCCCCGCCAGCCGGGTCTGGCGGTGATTCTGGTGGGGGACGACCCCGCCAGCGCCGTATACGTCCGCAACAAGGAGAAAGACTGCGCCCAGTGCGGGGTACGGTGCCTGAACCATCACCTGCCCGCTGAAACCACCCAGCAGGAGCTGCTGGCACTGGTGGAGGACATGAACCGCCGGGAGGACGTGGACGGAATTCTGGTGCAGCTTCCCCTTCCGGAGGGGCTGGACAGCCGGGCCGTGTTGGAGGCCATCCGCCCGGAGAAGGATGTGGACGCCTTCCATCCGGAAAATGTGGGCCGCCTGATGCTGGGGCTGCCCCGGTTCCTGCCCTGCACCCCCGCCGGGGTCATGGCCCTGCTGCGGGCGTATGGTATCTCCCCCGCCGGGAAACACTGTGTGGTGATAGGCCGCAGCAACATCGTGGGAAAGCCCATGGCCCTGCTGCTTCTGGCGGAGGACGCCACCGTCACCGTCTGCCACAGCCGCACGCCGGATCTGGCGGAGCAGTGCCGTCGGGCGGACATCCTCATCTCCGCCGTGGGCCGCCGTGGCCTCATCACCTCCGACATGGTCAAACCCGGCGCCGTGGTCGTGGATGTGGCTATGAACCGCAATGAGGAGGGCAAGCTCTGCGGCGACGTGGACTTCGCCGCCGTGGCGGAAAAGGCGGCCTATATCACCCCCGTGCCGGGGGGCGTAGGCCCCATGACACGGGCCATGCTCATGGAAAATACCATCTCTGCATCCCGCAGACGGCAGCATAAGGAGGACTGACTCATGAAAACTGATATCGAGATCGCACAGAGCTGCCCCCTCCTCCCTATCACCGCCATCGGCGCAAAGCTGGGCCTGACGGAGGAGCAGCTGGAGTGCTACGGCCGCTATAAGGCCAAGCTGCTGCCCTCCGCCACAGCGGGCAAGCCCCAGACCGGGAAGCTGATCCTGGTCACAGCCATCAACCCCACTGCCGCCGGAGAGGGCAAGACCACCACCAGCATCGGACTGGCGGACAGCCTGTCGGCGCTGGGGAAAAAGACGGTGCTGGCCCTGCGGGAGCCTTCTCTGGGGCCGGTGTTCGGCCTCAAGGGCGGAGCCACCGGCGGCGGCTGGGCGCAGGTGGCCCCCATGGAGGGCATCAACCTCCACTTTACCGGCGACTTCCACGCCATCGGCGCCGCCAACAACCTGCTGGCGGCCATGGTGGATAACCACATCTATCAGGGCAACGCTCTGGACATCCAACAGGTGACGTGGCGGCGCTGCGTGGACATGAACGACCGCCAGCTGCGGTACATCCTCTGCGGTCTGGGTGGCAAGGGAAACGGCGTACCCCGTGAGGAGGGCTTTGACATCACTGTGGCCACGGAGGTCATGGCGGTGCTGTGTCTGGCGGAGGATCTGACAGACTTGAAGGCCCGTCTGGCTCGGATGATCGTGGGCTACAACGGCCACGGCCAGCCGGTGACTGCCGGGGATCTGAAGGCGGCGGGGGCCATGGCCGCCCTATTGAAGGACGCCATCCGCCCCAATCTGGCCCAGTCGCTGGAGGGGACTCCCGCCATCATCCACGGCGGCCCCTTCGCCAACATCGCCCACGGCTGCAACAGCGTGGCCGCCACCAAGGCCGCTCTGCGGCTGGGGGACTATGTGGTGACGGAGGCGGGCTTCGGCGCTGATCTGGGGGCCGAAAAGTTTCTGGATATCAAGTGCCGTAGGGCGGGACTGCGTCCGGATGCGGTGGTCATCGTGGCCACGGTCCGGGCCCTGAAACTCCACGGGGGCGCCGATAAGACCCAGCTGGCCACGGAGGACACGGCAGCCCTGCGCCGGGGTCTCCCCAATCTGCTGCGGCACATCGAGAACATCACGCAGGTCTACGGTCTGCCGGCAGTGGTGGCCCTGAACCGCTTCACCAGCGACTCGGCGGCAGAGCTGGCGCTGGTGCAGGAGGCCTGCGCCGTCTATGGGGCGGAGGTGGCCCTATCGGAGGTGTGGGAGAAGGGCAGCCGGGGCGGCATGGAGCTGGCCCACGGCGTCCTGCGGGCGCTGGAGCAGGAGAACCACTTCCGCTTCGCCTACGATGCCGCCCTTCCCATCCGGGACAAGCTGCTGGCCCTGACCCAAAGAATCTACGGCGGCCACAATGTGGCCTATACCGAGGAGGCCGACCGGGAGATCAACCGCCTGACGGAGCTGGGCTTCGGCGGCCTGCCGGTGTGCGTGGCCAAGACCCAGTACAGTCTTTCCGATGACCCCAAGAAGCTGGGGGCCCCTCAGGACTTCATCCTGACGGTGCGGAAGGTGAAGGTCTCCGCCGGAGCCGGGTTCATCGTGGCCCTGACGGGGGACATTCTCACCATGCCGGGTCTGCCCAAGACCCCGGCGGCAGAGGCCATCGACGTGGACGAAAACGGCGTCATCTCCGGTCTGTTCTGATAGGTAACATAACACGATAGAAATAGAAAAAAAGCATCGCATCTGCATAGCAGATGCGATGCTTTTTGTTCTCTTATCCCCTCAGAACAACCGCCGGCCCGTCAGGAAGTGACTGGCATAGTAGCTCTCGCTGAAGGATGTGATCTTCACACAGTTGAAGCGGGAATCGGAGGTGGCGTGGATGAACTGCCCGTCTCCGATGTAGATGCCGCAGTGGGAGGCGGCACTGGAGGAGAAATCCGCATCCTGAAAGAACACCAGATCCCCCGGCTGCAGTTCCCCGAAGCCCACCGCCATGCCGTAGCTCAGCTGATCCGTGGCCCCGTGGGGCAGATACACCCCGAACTGCTGATAGATGTACATGGTATAGCCGGAGCAGTCAAAGCCGCTGGGAGACGCCCCGCCATAGGCGTAAGGCACCCCCTGATAGGACAGGGCCAGCGCCACCAGATCCGACGCCGATCCGGAGACCGTTCCAGCGTTGCCGCCGCTGGGTAGGTCGTCGGAGCCGCCGGAAGAACCGCCATCGGAGGAGGTATCTCCCCTGAGCTGGGGCCGTGAGGCAGACAGCTCCAGATAGTCCCCGGAGACGTAGCCGCTCACCCCGTCGTAGTCTACATAAAACCAGCCGTTTTCAAACCGGGACACCGACACCCACGCCCCATTGGGGAGGGATGTCACCGTCCCATAGCCGGTACCGGCCCCGGAGCGCAGGTTCAGCGCATCCGCCGTCACCTGTCCGTAGCCGGTCAGGCCGGAGGTTCGCAGGTCCAGATATTCCCCGGAGAGATAGCCCTCGATGCCGTCGTAGCGCACCTGATACCAGCCGCCGCTCTTTCCCGTGACGGCCACCGTGGTGCCATAGTCCACCAGCGCCAGCGCCTCGGCGTCCCAATCGCCGCTGCGGCGGATGTAGAGGGCGTCAGTGGTGACAGCCGCCGCCAGCACGGAGGTATCCGTCGCCGGAAGGCTCTCCTCCTCCGCAGGCTCCGCTGTCACGTCTGCCGTCGGCTCCGCCGTCTGGGGGGCCGCCAGAGCCGCAGTCTCCGCCGCCTTCAGCTTCTCCAGCGCCTCTCTTGGCACCACCATGCCCAAGTGGACGGCGGGGGAAACCACATTCTCCGGCGGTGTGCGCTCCGTGGTGAAATGCACCGTACACAAAGCCGCCAGCAGGATCACCAGCGCCGCCAGCAGAAATTTTCGTGTCATGCTGGACACCCTTTCTCTCGCTTATTTCCCGGCCAGAGCCCGCTCCAGCCAGATGGAGCCCACGTCCATGGCTGCGTACAGGCTGTCCTTCTCGGACTTCTTCACCACCCGGTCACGGGACTTCAGGTCGGGATCCGTCAGCTGCAGCTGCACGGACACACGGGTGGCCACGTCCATGTCCTGCTCCTTCTTGGTGTCCAGGATCTGCAGCATAATGATGTACTTGTCCGCCATGCTGCCGTAGTAAATGATGTTGTCGATACGGCGCAGAGGGTGGTTTTTATAGATGAGACCCTCGGTCTTTTTGTTTTCAGCCATTTGAATAACTCCCTTCTTTAATAGAACCATACACTTGTAACCAAATTGTAACACACACCGCTCCCCTTGTCAATTCGCCCGCCGGGAAAAAGCCTGCCGCTTTTTGTCGTCGGTATCATTCCACGCCCTCCCGCCGCCAAATTTTTAGCATCCACATTAATTTTATCTCATATTAGTAAGGTTTCATGATCCCATTTTACAGCGATTTTCGCATACACAGCGCAGATAGTGAAATCCTTTCCGCCAAATCCCCCATAGTTTCGTCACGTTTTCGTCACATAACAGAAAACAACCTCTCTATACGCTAAAAAGTGCTTGCCAAAAAATGGCAGTTGGTGTATAATGACCAGAGATTTTCAAAAGAGGAGACCTTGCCATGTCTGCTATGACTGCTTCGGAGCGCCGCCAGCAAATCGCCCGGCTGCTTTCCGCATCCCAAGCACCTATCAGCGCCACGACCCTTTCTCAGGAGCTGGGCGTCAGCCGTCAGATCATCGTGGGGGATATCGCCCTGCTGCGTGCCGCCGGTCAGGAGATCACCGCCACCGCACGGGGCTATGTGATCCCCGCACAAAATGGCCTGCTGCGCCGCATCGCCTGTATACACTCTGCCGAGGAGACACGGGACGAGCTCGACGCCATGGTGGACTGCGGCTGTACCGTGGTGGACGTCATCGTGGAGCACCCGGTCTACGGGCAGCTTACCGCTCCCCTTCACCTGTCCAGCCGTCTGGACGTGGATCAGTTCATGAAGCGCATGGACGGGGCCGCCCCCCTGTCCCAGCTCACCGGCGGTGTGCATCTGCACACTCTCTCCTGCCCGGACGAGACCGCCTATGAGCATCTGCTGCAGCTTCTGCGCCAGCGGGGCTTTCTGGTGGAGTGACCACCGGCCCTAAAAGAACGACCATTTCCCCTTTTCCCGGCGGAGGCCCTCCCTCCGCCGGGAATTTTTCTGTTGACAAATGGAAAAGAGCCGCTATAATATTGGAAAGTGGTCATGTGTCAAGACACCAAAGTTTACCAATAAGAGAGGGACACTCATGAACAAATTCAAAGCATTTCTGGCCCGGAAGAACATCGCATTCTCCGCCAAGCGCTACTTTATCGACGCCATGGGAGCTATGGCGCAGGGTCTCTTCTGCACCCTGCTGGTGGGGACCATCCTCAACACTCTGGGGACGCAGCTGCACATCGGCTTCCTGACGGAGAGCATCGTCACCATCGGCAAGGGCGAGGGGGCCGTGGCCTACACCATCGGCAGCCTGTGCTCCGCCATGGTGGGCCCCGGCATGGCGGTAGCCATCGGCCGGGCGCTGGAGGCCCCGCCGCTGGTGCTGTTCTCCCTGATCCCCGTGGGCTTCGCCACCAACTCCATGGGCGGAGCCGGCGGCCCGCTGGCGGTGCTGTTCGTCACCATTCTGGCCGCCGAGCTGGGTAAGGCCGTCAGTAAGGAGACTAAGATCGACATTCTGGTGACGCCCATCGTCACGGTGCTGGCGGGTATCGGCTTCGCCGCCCTCATTGCCGCCCCGGTGGGCAAGGCCGCCTCCGCCGTGGGACAGGCCATCATGTGGGCCACGGAGCTCCAGCCCTTCTTCATGGGCATCATCGTCTCCGTGGTCATCGGTGTGGCTTTGACGCTGCCCATCTCCTCTGCCGCCATCTGTCTGGCGCTGGGCCTGACGGGTCTGGCCGGCGGTGCTGCCGTAGCAGGCTGCTGCGCCCAGATGATCGGCTTCGCCGTCATGAGCTTCCCGGAGAACCGCTGGGGCGGTCTGGCGGCGCAGGGACTTGGCACCAGTATGCTGCAAATGGGCAACATCGTCCGCAATCCCCGTGTCTGGATCCCCCCCACGCTGGCCGCCGCCGTCACCGGTCCCATCGCCACCTGCGTCTTTGAGCTGCAAATGAACGGCCCCGCCGTGTCCAGCGGCATGGGCACCTGCGGGCTGGTGGGGCAGATCGGCGTATATACCGGCTGGGTCAGCGACGTGGCCGCCGGACTGAAGCCCGGCATCGGCGCCATGGACTGGCTGGGGCTGGCGCTGATCTCCTTCGTGTTGCCGGCGGTGCTGACGTGGCTGTTCGCCATGCCTCTGCGGAAGTGGGGCTGGATCAAGCCCGGCGACCTGAAGCTGGATCTGTAATCGTTTTCTCCGAAAAAGAGGGCTGTGGCAAATGCCACAGCCCTCTTTTACTATTTCGTCAAAACCGCAGCAGCAGCTCCCGTGCGATCTCCTGTCCCTGCCGCAGATAGATGCGGGGTACCCGCTTGCTGACGGCGCAGGTCAGCTCATAGGGGATGGTCCCCGCCTGCTCCGCCATATCGTTGACGGAGTTGTCCGGCCCGAAGATCTCCACCTCGTCCCCCACGTCCACGCTGGGCCGATCCGTCAGATCGATCATGCACATATCCATGCAGATGCGTCCCCGCTGAGGGGCAGGCCCCTCAGCCGTCATCATCTGCCACCGGTCGGACAGGCACCGGAAAAATCCGTCGGCGTAGCCGTAAGGCACCACGCCCATGCGGGTGGTGCGGTCCGTGACGAACCGCCGCCCATAGCTGACGGAGGTCCCCGGCTCATAGACCTTGATGGTGCTGACGGTGGTTTTCAGGGTCATCACCGGCCGCAGGCCCAGCTGCCCGGCAAATTCACCGCAGCCATACAGCAGCAGCCCCGGCCGCACCATGTCCAGATACGTCTCCGGCCACCGGGCCACCGCCCCGGTGTTGGCGCAGTGCCGCAGGGGGAACCTCCGTCCCAGCCGCTGCTCCACCGCCCCGATGACCCGGCAGAACAGGTCGAACTGCTCCCGTGTATAGGCGTCGCTCTCTGTATCCGCCTCATCGGACACAGCGAAATGGGTGAAGATACCCTCCGCCTCCAGTCCCGGCAGGGTGCAGGCAGCACAGATGCCCGCCACCCCTGTCTCAAAGTGATCGCCTCCGCACAGGAAGCCCAGCCGGGACATCCCGGTGTCCACCTTGATGTGGATCTTCAGCGTGCCGCCGCAGCGCACCGCCTCGGCGCTGTACTCCAGTGCCTTGGCTTCGCAGGTCACCGCCTGCGTGATGTGGTAGCGCAGCAGCTCCTCCACCCGCTCCGGCGGTGTGTGGCCCAGAATCAGGATGGGCATGGTGATGCCCCCGGCCCGCAGCTCCATGGCCTCGTCCAGACTGGACACCGCCAGATAGTCCGCCCCCAGCTCCTCCAGCACTCGGGACACCTGCACCGACCCGTGGCCGTAAGCATCCGCTTTCACCACGCCCACGAACCTTGTCCCCGTCCGCCGCCGCAGTGTTTGATAATTATGCGCCAGCGCATCCAGATCGATCTCCGCCCAGGTGCGCCTCAGTGTGGATTCCATGTTCGTTCCTCCTCTGCCCCGCAGGGCCAGATATCTTGCCTCTCATGATACTACATCCCGCCGGAAAAGTCTATGGGCGGAACACCGAAAAGCGGGGACGGTCTCCCGTCTCCGCCGCCGTTACTTCCTCCGGCAGGCCGCTGCCACCAGTCCGCCCAGCGTCACCAGCGCCAGTACGTTGGGCAGCACCATCAGCTGGTTGAATAGATCCGCCAGCTCCCATACCAAGTCGTTGGACAGGCACGAGCCCAGAAAGATGAACCCGATGGCCAGCACCGAATACACCCCCACGGCCTTCTCCCCCAGCAGCCACGATACGTTGAGCCGCCCGAAGAAGTTCCAGCTGAGGATGGTGGAAAAGGCGAAGAACAGCAGGCACACCGCCACGAACATACTGCCTGCCCGGCTGCCCAGCACCGTGCCGAAGGCCAGCTGCGCCATGTTGGCCTTGCTGACGCCCTCCGCTGTCCCGGCGGAGAGGATGCCGTTTCCGGCATATAAAGTGGAGATCACCACCAGCGCCGTCATGGTCAGCACCACGAAGGTATCGATGAACACACCCGTCATGGCCACCACGCCCTGTTCGTGGGGATGCTTCACCTTGGCCATGGCGTGGGCATGAGGTGTGGAGCCCATGCCCGCCTCATTGGAGAACAGCCCCCGCTTGACCCCCTGACTGACGGCCATTTTCAGGGCATAGCCCAAGCTGCCGCCGATGATGGCGTTGGGGACGAAGGCGTAGCGGAAGATCATCCCCACCGCCTCCGGCAGGTACCGGACCCGGCACACCAGCACCACAAGTCCCCCCAGCAGGTACAGCGCCGCCATGACCGGCACCAGCTTCTCCGTGACCCCGGCAATGCGCTGGATGCCTCCCAGAAACACCACCACCGCCAGCACCGCCACCGCGATGCCCACCGCCCACGACGGCACACCGAAGGCGGCAGCGCAGGTCTCCCCGATGGAATTGGACTGCACCATGCACCCCATGAAGCCCAGCGCCAGAATCAGCGCCACCATGACCGGCACCAGCTTCTCCGTGACCCCGGCAATGCGCTGGATGCCTCCCAGAAACACCACCACCGCCAGCACCGCCACCGCGATGCCCACCGCCCACGACGGCACACCGAAGGCGGCAGCGCAGGTCTCCCCGATGGAATTGGACTGCACCATGCACCCCATGAAGCCCAGCGCCAGAATCAGCGCCACGGCGAAAAAGCCCGCTAAAAACGTACCGAATCTCCCCGGAAAGGCCCGCTTGATGTAGTATACCGGCCCGCCGCTGACGCTGCCGTCCTCGGCCACCCGGCGGGTCTCCTGCGCCAGCACCGCCTCGGCGTAGATGGTGGCCATGCCGAAAAAGGCGATGATCCACATCCAGAAGATGGCCCCCGGCCCGCCCAGCAGGATGGCACCGCAGGCGCCAATGATGTTGCCGGTACCCACCTGAGCGGCGATGGCGGTGGTCAGGGCCTGAAAGGAGGACAGGCCCCCCTTCTGCCTGCCGCCCTGCATATTGAACTCCCCGAACACCGCCCGCATCCCCTCACCGAAGCACCGTACCTGCACAAATCGGGTGCGGACGGAGAAATACAGACCCGTACCGATGAGCAGGAACACCAGAATATAATCCGACAGATAAAAGTTGATGCGCTGTACCACCTGCAATACCGCTTCCATAATGTGTCTCCTCCCTGCCCCTCTGCGAAAAAAGGAGCCGCCGGCCTGTGCCAGCGACTCCGGAGAAACCACCGCTCGCCGCCCTGCGGGCGGCCCGGTCGCTCTGTCCTTTTGCCTGAGAGATTCGGCCCGTGGGCCTTGCACCTTCGGCACTCACTGTCGTGAGTTTCTCCAGAGTCCCCTCCCCGGCCAGTTTCCTTGGATTCTGTCCGTTTCTTGGGGGCATATGTTTTTGTTGGAGGTACTATACCACAGATGGCCGGCGGATACAAGCCCTATCTGCAAAAATTTTTCCCGTCATCACTTCAGTCGCTGCCACCGGCCCTCCCGCAGGGTCCCTGCCGTTACGGGACAGTCCAGCACCGCTGCCAGCCGCCGGGCCAGCGGCCACTCCTCCGCCCGGTCCACCTGATTCAGAAACACCCGGTCGTGGAGGCCCTCCAGACGCACCACACGGGCCGCCAGCTCCGGCGTTACCTCCTGATCCTCCGTGGCGCCCGCCAGCCGGGCATACAGCTCCGGCCGATGGGCCATGCGACTGATGGGCTTGCCGAAGCCGTCAGCCCCCATCACCAGGACCGTTGCCTGCCGTTCCTCCGGCAGCACCGGCTCCCAGTCGGTATGGGCCTTGAAGGGCCGCCCCGCCGAGCCGTCCGCCTCCACCAGCACGAAATCCGCCATGGTCTCCCAGTTATCTATGGCCGGGGCCGTCAGCTTCCCCTGTTCCGTAGGCGTCCCGGTACAAGCGATGCCCCGGCGGCGCAGCTCCTCCCGCAGCGTCCCCTCCTCCGTGCAGACCCTCAGGTGCGCCGGGGGCCATATCTTGGTGGTGGTACACACCAGCACCGTCCCCTGCTGCCGCAGCTCCGACGCCAGATGATACATCAGCGTGGTCTTGCCGCCGCCGCCGATAAGCGCCGTCAGTCCCGGCCCGATCTCCAGCAGTTCCCGCAGTTCCATCCCGTGATCCGCCCCTTTCGTATCCGTTTTTCCCAATATACCACACTTTCCTGAAAAAAACGAGGCCCCTTCTGTGAAAATCCTCCCGCTTCCCCGGCGTTTTTCCGCAGGATCACTATATTTTGTGCTTTCTTTTCTCTGTAATATCCCTTATCTTGTGTCGATTGTGAAGTATTGACAAATTTCTCTCTGGATTTTTGGTGCTGGTTTTCGTCTATATTTTGGCTCTCCCCCTTGCATCACCACCATATATAGTGTATGATATCAGTGTTCGCATTCATAGCCGCCCTGTGGCGACTTTTCATACGGCAAGGAGGAGAAAGAATGAAAATCATCAAGCGCAACGGCTCCGAGGTGGCCTTTGACATCACCAAGATCATTGTGGCCATCACCAAGGCCAACGAGGACGTGGACGAGGCCGACCGCATGACCCCGGTGCAGATCCGCCGCATCGCTGAGTCCGTGGAGCTGCAATGTCAGAAAATGAACCGTGCCGCCACCGTGGAGGAAATTCAGGACATGGTGGAGCACCACATCATGGCCCATGGGGCCTTTGAGGTGGCCAAGCACTACATCACCTACCGCTACACCCGCTCTCTGGTGCGCCGCTCCAACACCACCGACGACAAGATTCTCTCCCTCATCGAGTGCAACAACGAGGAGGCCAAGCAGGAGAACTCCAATAAGAACCCGGTGGTGAACTCCACCCAGCGGGACTACATGGCCGGCGAGGTGAGCCGTGACATCACCAACCGCCTGCTGCTGCCCCGTGAGATCGTGGAGGCCCACGAGGAGGGCATCATCCACTTCCACGACACGGATTATTATGCCCAGCATATGCACAACTGCGATCTGGTGAATCTGGAGGATATGCTGCAAAACGGCACCGTCATCACCGGTACCCTCATCGAGCGGCCCCACAGCTTCGCCACCGCCTGCAACATCGCCACCCAGATCGTGGCCCAGGTGGCCAGCAACCAGTATGGCGGCCAGTCCATCAGCCTGACCCATCTGGCCCCCTTCGTGGAGGTCAGCCGCCAGAAGATCCGCAAGATCGTTCAGGCGGAGATGGACTCCATCGGCTTTGACCCCGGTGAGGAGAAGATCCACGAGCTGGTGGAGACCCGCCTGCGGGAGGAGATCCGCCGTGGCGTACAGACCATCCAGTATCAGGTGGTGACGCTGCTGACCACTAACGGACAGGCCCCCTTCATCACCGTGTTCATGTACCTCAACGAGGCCCACGACGAGCGGGAGAAGAAGGATCTTGCCATGATCGTGGAGGAGATGCTCCTCCAGCGGTATCAGGGCGTCAAGAATGAGCAGGGCGTGTGGGTCACTCCCGCCTTCCCCAAGCTGATCTATGTGCTGGAGGAGGACAACATCCACGAGGACACCCCCTATTGGTATCTGACGGAGCTGGCGGCCAAATGTACCGCCCGGCGCATGGTGCCGGACTACATCTCCGAGAAGAAGATGAAGGAGCTCAAGGGTGACGTGTATACCTGCATGGGCTGCCGCTCCTTCCTGACCCCCGACCGCTTCACCGACGCCGGGGTGGGCAACATCGCCAACGCCGGGAATTACGAGCCCGGCAAGCACAAATACTACGGTCGGTTCAATCAGGGTGTGGTGACCATCAATCTTCCGGACGTGGCCCTGTCCTCCGGCGGCAACATTGAGAAATTCTGGAAGATCTTCGACGAGCGGCTGGAGCTGTGCCACCGTGCGCTGCGCTGCCGCCACGAGCGCCTGAAGGGTACCACCTCCGACGCCGCCCCCATCCTGTGGCAGTACGGTGCTCTGGCCCGTCTGAAAAAGGGCGAGGTCATCGACAAGCTGCTCTACGGCGGCTACTCCACCATTTCGTTGGGCTATGCAGGCCTGTATGAGTGCGTCAAGTTCATGACCGGCAAGAGCCACACCGACCCCTCCGCCACCCCCTTTGCCCTGTCCATCATGCAGCGGATGAACGACAAGTGCAAGGAGTGGAAGAACGCCGAGGATATTGACTACTCCCTCTACGGCACGCCGCTGGAGTCCACCACCTACAAGTTCGCCAAGTGCCTGCAAAAGCGCTTCGGCGTCATCGAGGGCATCACCGACAAGGGCTACATCACCAACAGCTACCACGTCCACGTCACCGAACCCATTGACGCCTTCACCAAGCTGGAGTTCGAGGCCCAGTTCCAGCACCTGTCCCCCGGCGGCGCCATCAGCTATGTGGAGGTGCCGGATATGCAGAACAACATCCCCGCCGTGCTGGAGGTCATGAAGTTCATCTATGACCACATCATCTACGCCGAGCTGAACACCAAGAGCGACTATTGTCAGGTCTGCGGCTGGGACGGCGAGATCAGCGTGGTGGAGGAGGACGGCAAGCTCATCTGGAAATGCCCCCAGTGCGGCAACACCGATCAGGATAAGATGAACGTGGCCCGCCGCACCTGTGGCTACATCGGCACCCAGTTCTGGAATCAGGGCCGCACGCAGGAGATCAAGGATCGGGTCCTGCACCTGTAAGCCCCCATTTCCCCGCAATATCTTACCGAAAAGAGACCATGTCATGTACTACGGAGCCCTGAAAAAATGTGATATTGCCAACGGAGCCGGAGTGCGGGTGACGCTGTTCGTCTCCGGCTGCACCAACCACTGCCCCGACTGCTTCCAGCCCCAGACCTGGGACTTCCGCTACGGCCGGCCCTTCACCCACGAGACGGAGACGGAGATCTTCCGTGAGCTGGACAAGCCCTTCGTCAATGGCCTGACGGTGCTGGGTGGCGAGCCCTTCGAGCCTCGGAACCAGCGGGACCTGCTGCCCTTCCTGCGGGAGGTCCGCCGCCGCTATCCCCGGAAGAATGTCTGGTGCTTCACCGGTTTCCGACTGGAGGACGAGTTGCTGCAGGATGGCTCCTACCCCCGCTGCGAGGTGACAGACGACCTCCTGCACTGCATTGATATTCTGGTAGACGGCCGCTTCCTCCGGGAGGAAAAGGACATCTCCCTCCAGTTCCGTGGCAGCCGCAACCAGCGCATCATCGATCTGCCCCGAACCCTCTCCTCCGACCGCATTGTCCTCTGGGATCAGCTGCGCCGATAGCCCCTCTCCACACATCCCTTATATCTCCTCCTGAAGGGGGTGGCCTTCTACCAGAGGCCGCCCCCTTATTTTATACTCTGTATATAATTTTCTATATTTTCCACAAAGTTTTTTAATATATTTCACTTTTTATGTTGCGCATTGTCTATTCCTATGCTACAATGATATCATCAACTAAAGAAAGGACAATGGCTATGAAAAAGTGCATCAACATATTGCTGTATGCCGCCTTCTTTGGCATCTTAGCAGCGCAGAGACCCATACAGGAATACTCCACGATACACTTCAACATATACCCTATTGCGACTTACTACATATTGTCCGTGATTTTGGGCACACTGATCCTTCTGATCCGTCCCAAATTGGTGTCTCCGAATCTCCCGCTCCCGGACCTGCTGCTGCAAATCGCTTTTATCGTGGTCACAACTGCACTGTTTATCTGGAAGTTCGGCTCGATTCGTTTCCTCGTACTGGCTCTGCTGACGGAGGATGTCTATACCCTCATCGCCCTGCTGGTCCGCAAGCGCCGCCGCACCCCGCCGGAGGAGCCCATCTCCGGTTGACTTTTTCGGCGCCATCCTGTACAATAGACCCTGCGAGTAGGCCAGACAGTTGCGGGGACAAGGCGAAAGCCTGTTCATGAGGAAAGTCCGGGCTCCACAGGGCAAGGATAACGGGTAACGCCCGCCGAAGGCGACTTCAGGAAAAGTGCAACAGAGATATACCGCCTCTTCGGAGGTAAGGGTGGAAAGGCGAGGTAAGAGCTCACCCATCGGCTCGAGAGTGTCCGATGCTGTAAACTCTATCCGGAGCAACACCGCTATGGGAGCAATAGGGCGGCCCGTCCGCTCCCGAGGTGGCTGAAGCGCACCGGCAACGATGCGCTTAGATAGATGACTGTCAAATACAGAACCCGGCTTACAGACCTGCTCGCATAGATATGGAACCCCACAGCGTAATACGCCGTGGGGTTCCTTTTTCTTATTCCGTCAGTACAGCGCACCGGTGAAAGTCGTAATAGCGCAACACCTCCACCGCCGCCGCATCTATCCGCTGGCCGCACAGCACCACCGGCACCGCCGGGGGACAGCCCAGTACTCCTGCAGCGGAGATACGGCCGCAGCACGCCGCCAGCGGCACCTCCTCCCATGGGGAGAGCATGGCCTCATGGGGCGTCACCGCCTGTTCCAGCCGAGGCATGGGGGGCGGCCCCTGCCGGATGGCTGCCCTTCGGGGCAGCGCCGTCAGCGCCTTCTCCAGCCGCCACAGATCTGACGGGTCGTTCTGGGGCGATACCATCAGCACCACATGATCCGGGTCGTAAAACTCCGGGTAGATGCCGTCTCTCTCCAGTGCCGCCGCCACCTCCGAGCCGGTGTAGCCGTACCCTTTGGGACACAGCGTCACCTTCAGCGGCTCGCCGGAGAGAAGCTCCCATCCCTGCGCCGCCAGCCGACGACGCAGACTCTCCAGCTGCGGCAGCAGCGCTTGCAGCTTCTCCGGATAGTCCGCCAACAGCTCGTTGGCAGCGTCCAGCGACTGCAAGATCAGATACGACGGGCTGCTGGAGCCCCACAGCCCCATGGACGCCTTGGCCTGCCGGTGCAGCAGCTCCGGGGCCTGATGGGCGATGTGCAGATACGCCCCGCCCGTGACCACCGGCAGCGTCTTATGGGCGGAGTCGCAGCACAGGTCTGCTCCCAGATCCATGGGATGCCGGGAGGGGGACAGGAATTTCAGATATGCCCCGTGGGCATTGTCCACCGCCAGCAGCACCCCAGCCCGGCGGCACACCGTCGCCAACGCCGCCACATCCGGCAGCTCCCCCAGATAGTCCGGGCAGGTGAGATACACCGCCGTCACCGGCTCCCGGCTGCAAGCCAGCTCCCGCTCCAGCTGCTCCGGGGTCACGGCCCCGCTGTAATAGGTCTCTCCCGCTGCCGGACAGAGCCAGCGCACCGGCACGTCCAGCAGAGCGGCGGCATTGACGAATGCCTTGTGGGCATTGCGTCCCGCCAGCAGCAGGGGCCTCTGCCCCCGACTGCGTGCATATACCGCCAGCAGCTGCACCATGGCCTGGATGCACAGGGTGGAGCCTCCGGTGGCGTACAGGGTGTGTGCTCCAAAGATGGCTCCGGCGTTCTCCTCGCTCCGGGCGATAATGCCCTCCGGGTGAAACAGATCGTCAGCGCCGTCTATCTCCGTGATGTCCAGTGCCTCGAAGCCCAGCGGGCCGCAGCCCTTGTGGCCGGGCATATGCAGCCGCACGGCCCCGCCGCCGGCGTAGCGGCGGACGAAATCGCAGATAGGGGTACTCATTCCGTCCCCAGCTCACGGGCCACCGCCACGGCGATGGCACACTCCATGCGCTTGCGGAACAGATCGCAGCCGTCGGCGTATACGCCCCGGACGGAGCCGGTGGCATGATAGGCGTTGGCAGCGCAGCCTCCGGAGCAATAGAGCCGTGCCCAGCAGTCCCGGCACTCCTCCCGTGCATACACGTTGCACCCGGCAAACTCCGCCTGCACGGCATGGTTCTCCACCCCGTCCCAGATATTGCCAAGCTTGAATTTCTCGTCGCCCACGAACTGGTGACAGGGGTACAGGTCGCCCCAAGGAGTCACGGCCATGTACTCCGTACCGGAGCCGCAGCCGGAGATGCGCTTATAAATACAGGGGCCGCCCTTGAGGTCGATCATGTAATGGTAGAAGGTGAAGGGCCGTCCCTCCTTGTCCCGCTGCAGCATCAGTCGGGCCAGCTCCTCATACTGCTGCATGACGATTTCCTTGTCCGCCTCCGTCAGGGCCGCCGGATCACCGGGGGCAGCCACCACCGGCTCCATGCTCAGCTCCGTGAAGCCCAGATCCAGCATGGTCTGGATGTCCTTCAAAAAGTCGGGGTTTGCATGGGTGAAGGTCCCCCGCATATAGTAGTTCTTCCCCTGCCGGGCCTGCACCAGCTTCTGGAACTTGGGAACGATCTTCTCCCAGCTGCCGTTTCCTGCATAGTCCACCCGGTAGCGGTCATGGACCTCCTTGCGGCCGTCCAGACTCAGCACCACATTGCTCATCTCCCGGTTGGCGAAGTCGATGACGTCGTCGTCGATGAGCACCCCATTGGTGGTCAGGGTAAAGCGGAAGTGCTTGCCCCGCTCCTTCTCCACGCTGCGTGCATAGGCCACCAGCCGCTTCACCACGTCGAAATTCATCAGCGGCTCACCGCCGAAGAAGTCTACCTCCAGATTGTGCCGGGTACCGGAATGATCCATGAGGAAGTCCAGCGCCTGCTTGCCCACCTCATAGCTCATCAGCGCCCGGTCGCCGTGGTACTTGCCCTGACTGGCGAAGCAGTAGGAGCAGTTGAGGTTGCAGGTGTGGGCCACATGGAGGCACAATGCCTTGATGACTCCGGAGGTACGGGCCTTCAGCTCCCCGGCCATGGGGGCGAAGGTGTCCTCGGTGAAAAGCTTCCCCGCATCCTTCAGCGCCAGCAGCTGATCGTAGCACTCCTCCAGCTCCGGCCGGGTCACATCCTCCCGATCCCGGTACTTCTCCGCCAGCGCTTCCACCAGCGTCTCCCGCTCCTGCGTCTCGAACCCGGCGATCATGTCATAGGCCACCTCGTCCACGGCGTGGACGGAGCCGGAGCACACATCCAGCACCACGCACAGGTCACCCAGCTTATATTGATGTATCATCCTGTTTCCTACCTTTATATTTGATCTCTACGCCAAAAATGCCGCCCGGCAAGGGCGGCACCATGGTTTTCACAACTCAGTCGTTGTTCTTCTTCTCGCAAGCCTGATTGGCAATACCGCAGCTGGTCTTGCAGGCAGACTGGCAGGAGGTCTGGCACTCGCCGCAGCCGCCGTTCTTGGCGCTCTGGCAGAGGTCACGGGTCTCAATGGTCTGAATGTGCTTCATAGCTGTACCCTCCGTACATTACAAAATTTATCACAGTTTACCATACCTGACGCCGCTTGTCAAGCCGTCAGCTCCCGCCGGTCAGGACGCATCCGTCCCGTCCTTCTTCGGGTCATCCTTGGGCTGCTCCAGCCGCCGGAACACCGGCCGCAGCAGCAGAGCCGTCACATAGCTGAGACTGCTGTACCCGATCAGCAGCCACACAAGGCTCAGATACAGCCGCAGCCACGGGAACACCAGACACGCCCCCACCGGCACCGCCCAGATCAGCCAGATCAGCAGCATCCGTGGCAGGTTCCCCACCCCCACCAGCATGGCATTTTTCATGTGGCTGCGCCACGTGTTCTGATACCGGGCCATCAGGGGAAACACAAACGTCAGCTCCACTGCCGCCAGCTGCAAGGCGAATACCGCCAGCAGCTTCCACAAAAACCGATCGTTCAGAACGGCGAAGTACAGATCAAAGCCGCACAGAACCAGCACCGCCAGCATGGGCAGCCATACCAGCAGGGCACACTTGAAGTTCTCCCGCCATGCGGCGAAAAATTTTCTCGCCGTGTGGCTGTCCTCCCCCTGTATCACTTTCCCCAGCACCTGATACAGCGCCGCTGTGGAGGGGCCTATGGTCACCACCGGCAGAGAGCACAACACCCACAGCACATTCAGCACCACCAGCGTCCACACCCGCTCCATGCCACGGGAGAAGGCGCTGTTGGGATCAAACAACGAGCGAAACATCTCACCCCTCCTTTTCCGCCGCCAGCGCATCCGCCAGCCGGGCATATTCCGCCAGCCCCAGCCGCTCTCCCCGCACAGAGGGATCCAGCCCGCAGGCAGCGACGATCTCCGTCAGCCGCTCCTTGGGCAGGGGGAAGGCCGTCTGCAAGGAGTTCACCAATGTCTTGCGCCGCAGGGCAAAGCCCGCCCGGACGGTGCGGAACAGCATCTCCCTGGAGCACACCTCCACCGGCGGAGCCTTGCGGCTGCGGCAGTGGATCACCGCCGAGGTGACCTTGGGGGCCGGCAGGAAGCAGGTGTTGGAAACGGTGAACAGCAGCTCCGGCTGGGTATAGTACTGCATCAGCAGGGTAAAGGCCCCGTAGTCCGCCGTACCGGGGGCAGCGCAGATGCGCTGGGCCACCTCCTTCTGGATCAGCACCGTCAGACTGTCGAAGCACTGGGCCTCCACGCAGGCGGTAAGGAAAGGTGTGGTGATGTTATAGGGCAGATTGGCACACAGAATGGGCCGTAGACCGGAAAACTGCTCTTTCACCGTCTGCCGTAGGGGCAGCTTCATGGCATCCCCCTCCAGCAGGGTGAAGTTGTCAAAGTCCGCCATAGTCTCCCGCAGCACGGGATAGAGCCGACGATCCAGCTCCACGGAGACTACCTTCCCCGCCCGCCGGGCCAGCTGCTGGGTCAGGGGGCCGATGCCGGGACCGATCTCCAGCACGCCGGTCTGTCGGTCGGCGCCGCTGGCGGCGGCGATATCCTCCGGCACCCAGCTTTCAATGAGGAAGTTCTGCCCCATGGATTTGGAAAAACGGAAGCCGTGACGCCGCAGCAGCTCCTGTATCTCATTGCGGTCACACAGGTTCATGGGCCGCCCTCCCTTCGTATGGTTGCATATCATGTATCAGTATAGCACAGGAGCGTAAAAAGGTAAAGCCTACATTCCCCCTACCCTTGGGCAAGTTTGCCCTTTTCATCCGTGGGGATGTGTGCTATAATAAGTCGATTTCAGGATAGGAGGCGATGGACATGGAGCATCTCACCCACAGCGCCGCCGAGACGGAGGCGCTGGGCTGTCGGCTGGGCTGCGCCCTGGCCCCCGGCACCGTCATCGCCTACCGTGGCGGGCTGGGCATGGGCAAGACCGCCTTCACCCGTGGTCTGGCCCGTGGGCTGGATTGCCGGGACCGGGTCACCAGCCCCACCTTCACCATCGTCAACGAGTATCAGGGGCGCATCCCCCTGTTCCACTTCGATATGTACCGCCTGCCGGATGCCGACGCTCTCTTTGATATCGGGTGGGAGGACTATCTGGACCGGGGCGGCGTGTGCGCCGTGGAGTGGAGTGAGAACGTGGCCGAGGCCCTGCCGGAGGACACCGTGTGGGTGGACATCCGCCGGCTGGAGGGCGAGGACAACGGACGGTGCATCACCATAACGGGGGTGACGGGATTTTGAAAATACTGGCTCTGGAAACCTCTGCCAAAAGCGTATCCGCTGCCGTGACCGACGGCGGCGTGGTGCGGGCCTATACTTATCAGAACACCGGCCTCACCCACAGCCGTACCCTGATGCCGCTGGTGGACGCCATGCTGCGGGAGAGCGAGCAGTCGCTGTCGGACATGGACCTGCTGGCAGTGGCGGCGGGGCCGGGAAGCTTCACCGGCCTGCGGATCGGGGTATCGACCCTGAAGGGGCTGGCCTGGGCGGCGGACAAGCCCTGCTGCGGTGTGTCCACGCTGGAGGCCATGGCCCAGAACCTGCGGCACATGGATGGCCTCATCGTCTGTTCCATGGACGCCCGGCGCAGTCAGGTCTATAACGCCGTATTCGCCGCCGAAGGCGGACAGCTCACCCGGCTGACCCCCGACCGGGCCATCGCCCTGTCCCAGCTGGCGGAGGAGCTGCAAAACGATCCCCGGCCCAAGCTGGTGGTGGGGGACGGCGCCGCTCTGTGCAGCGGCTTTCTCTCCGAGGCGGGCATCCCCTGCCGCATGGCCCCGGCCCAGCTGGTGATGCAGAACGCCGTGGGCGTGGCGTTGGCGGCGGAGGAGATGGCCGCCCGTGGCGAAACGGTATCCGCCCGTGATCTGGTTCCGGTCTACCTGCGGCTGAGTCAGGCGGAGCGGGAGCGGCTGGCCAAGGGCCTGAAGATCACTTTGGACTGATTCAAAAATTTTTATATGCGGAGGACAAGACTATGAGCAATCAGTTTCCCACCCTGCACATTGTGGACCATCCCCTGGTGCAGCACAAGCTGTCGGTGATGCGTGACAAGAACACCAGCGTGAAGGACTTCCGGGCACTGGTGGGCGAGATCGCCATGCTGCTGACCTACGAGGCCACCCGTGACCTGCCCATGACCACCCGGACCATCGAGACCCCCATCTGCTCCTACGAGGCGCCTGTGCTGGCAGGCAAGAAGCTGGCCATCGTCCCCATCCTGCGGGCCGGACTGGGCTTTGAGGACGGCATCCTGACGCTGGTTCCCTCCGCCCGTGTGGCCCACATCGGCATGTACCGGGATGAGGAGACGCTGGAGCCCCACTTCTACTTCCTGAAGTACCCCAAGGACATCGCCGGCCGTGACGTGCTGATCGTGGATCCCATGCTGGCCACCGGCGGCAGCGCCGACATGGCCATCACCAAGATGAAGGAGCTGGGCTGCAAGAACATCAAGCTGATGATCCTGGTGGCAGCCCCGGAGGGCGTGAAATTCATCTATGAGCGCCACCCCGATGTGGACATCTACTGCGCTGCGCTGGACGACCACCTGAACGAGAACGGCTACATCGTCCCCGGTCTGGGCGACGCCGGCGACCGCATCTTCGGCACCAAGTAAACCCCGCAGCAAAACTGAAAGCTTTTTCAGCAATTCTCTCTTTTCTATCCGAAATATCCGCAGACATTCCATGCCTGCGGATATTTTTCGGCATTTCCATGGAATTTGCTGTTGCATTTTGCGCCGTTTTCGGGTAGAATGAGTGTGACAATTCAGATTGGTAGCTGTAAGGAAGTGTCTCGCACACGGGCTGCAACTATCACTCGGCGGTTGCTTGAGTGTTTCAGATCTCTCCGGGGATTTGGAGCATTTTTTGTTACCCGGAAACATTATAAAAGGAGGAAACATCATGAATCTGGTCATCAACGGCAGACTCATCACCCGTGACACGGAGGGCAAGGGCTATTACGAGCATGGTGCCGTGGCCTACGAGGGCAGCAAGATCGTGGAGGTAGGTGAGGAGAGCGCCCTACGTCAGAAGTACCCCGACGCCCACTGCATCGATGCCAAGGGCGGCGTCATCATGCCCGCCCTCATCAACGCCCACACCCACATCTACTCCGCTCTGGCGAGAGGTCTGTCCATCGTGGGCAACAATCCCACCAACTTCTATGAGGTACTGGACGGTACATGGTGGGCCATCGACCGCAAGCTGATGATGGACGGCACACGGGCCAGCGCCACGGCTCTGTACATGGACTCCATCAAGCAGGGTGTCACCACCATCTTCGACCACCACGCCTCCTATGGCGAGATTCCCGGCACCCTCCACACCATCGCCGAGGAGTCCAAGCGTCTGGGCCTGCGCTCCTGTCTGTGCTATGAGGTCTCCGACCGGGACGGCGAGGAGAAGTGCCTGCAGGCCATTCAGGAGAACGCCGACTTTATCACCGAGTGTGAGAAGAACAAGGACCCCATGCTGGCGGCCATGTTCGGCGGCCACGCCCTGTTCACCATCAGCGACAAGACCTTCGACCGGATGGTGGCCGCCAACAACGGCCGCACCGGCTACCACATCCATGTATCTGAGGGCATGAACGATGTGTATGATTCCCTGCAGAACTACGGCCGCCGCCCCATCCAGCGGCTGCAGGACCACGGTATTCTGGGGGACAAGACCATTCTGGGCCATTGCATCCACGTCAACACCGCCGAGATGGAGATCATCCAGCACACCAACACCATGGTGGTGAATAACCCGGAGAGCAACATGGGCAACGCCATCGGCATCTGCCCGGTGATCCAGCTGCACAAGCGGGGCATCCTGCTGGGCATGGGTACCGATGCCTATACCAACGATATGCTGGAGTCCATCAAGGTGGCCCTGTGCTCCCAGCGGAGCCAGAACTGCCTGCCCAACGTGGGCTGGTGCGAGGTGACGGATATGCTGTTCCGCAACAACGCCAAAATCGGTGAGAAGTACTTCCCCACCACGCTGGGCGTGCTGAAGGCCGGCGCAGCGGCGGACATTATCGTCATGGACTATAAGCCCTTCACCCCCTTCTCCGACGAGAACATCGACGGCCACATGATCTTCGGCATGACCGGCCGCCAGTGCCAGACCACCATCGCAGGCGGCAAGGTGCTGATGCAGGACCGTGTGCTGGTGGGCATCGACGAGGAGGCAGAGAACGCCCACATTCTGGAAGCCGCCAAAAAGCTGTGGGGTGACCTGAACCACAGAACGTATTGATATCCCATCATCCCCATATCACAATAAGGAGGAATCCCCATGTCTGAAAAAATGTATCCCATCCCCTTCCGCTCTCTTATGAACTGGGTGGTCACCGAATACGCCGACTGCGGCGAGATCTTCGGCATCCACAAGGCCTATCGCGCCTCCGGCAAGAGTCTGCCCATCTTCGGTGAGCGCATCGAAACTCCCTTCGGCCCCGCCGCCGGCCCCAACAGCCAGCTGGCTCAGAACATCATCGCCGCCTATGTGGCCGGCGCACGGTTCTTCGAGGTCAAGACCGTCCAGAAGATGGACGGCGCCGATCTGGCCGCCTGCGTCCCCCGCCCTTGCATTCTGGCCAACGACGAGGGCTACAATCAGGAGTGGTCCACGGAGCTGACGGTGCCGCAGGCCATGGACGAGTACATCAAGGCCTGGTGCGCCCTGAAGGTTCTCAGCAAGGTCTACGATCTGGGCGATCCCGACGGCTTCGTGTTCAATATGTCCGTAGGCTACGATCTGGAGGGCATCAAGGGCGAGAAGGTGAACACCTACATCGACGGCATGATGGACGCCCGCCGTACCGCCATCTTCGGTGAGTGCAAGGCGGTTCTGAAGGAGCTGTTCCCGGCGGAGAGCGACTTCATCGACGCCATCTCCCCCCGTGTCTCCGGCAGCGTCACCGTCTCTACCCTCCACGGATGTCCTCCCGATGAGATCGAGCGCATTGCCAGCTATCTCATCTCCGAAAAGCACCTGCACACCTTCGTCAAATGCAACCCCACCATTCTGGGCTACGAGACTGCCCGGCGGACGCTGGACGCCATGGGCTATGACTACATCGTCTTTGACGAGCACCACTTCAACGAGGATCTCCAGTGGGCGGACGCCGTTCCCATGTTCCAGCGGCTCCAGAAGCTGGCGGACAGCTGCGGTCTGGAGTTCGGCCTGAAGCTCTCCAACACCTTCCCGGTGGACACCACCCGTGGTGAACTGCCCAACAACGAGATGTATATGTCCGGCCGGAGCCTGTTCCCCCTGACCATCGAGATGTGCCACCGCATCTCCCGGCAGTTCGGCGGCAGGATGCGGATCTCCTTCGCCGGCGGCGCCGAGTACTTCAACTGCGACAAGCTGTTTGCCGCTGGTATCTGGCCCATCACCGTGGCCACCACCATCCTCAAGCCCGGCGGCTACAACCGCCTGCTGCAAATGGTGGAGAAGGTGGAGGCTCTGCCCTACCGCCCCTTCTCCGGCACGGACACACAGGCCATCTGTGACCTGTCCACCGCCAGCCACACGGACTTCCACCACGTCAAGCCCATCAAGCCCCTGCCCAGCCGCAAGAGCGACAAGCAGGTGCCTTGGCTGGACTGCTTCATGGCTCCCTGCAAGGGCGGCTGTCCCATCGAGCAGGATATCCCCGAATATGTGGAGCTGGTCCGCAAGGGCCTGTACGGCCCGGCCCTGAAGCTCATCACCGAGAAGAACCCCCTGCCCTTCCTCACCGGCACCATCTGCGCCCACCGGTGCCAGACCAAGTGCTCCCGGAATTTCTACGACGAGTCCGTCCGTATCCGAGATACCAAGCTGGTGGCGGCGGAGCGTGGCTATGAGGCCCTGATGGCCTCCATCCGCCATCCCGCCAAGGTGGCGGGCAAGAAGGCCGCCATCATCGGCGGCGGCCCCACCGGCATCGCCGCCGCCTATTTCCTGGGCCGTGCCGGTGTCGAGACCACCATTTTCGAGCGGGAGCAGTGTCTGGGCGGTGTCCCCCGCCACGTGATCCCCGCCTTCCGCATCACCAACGAGGCCATCCAGAAGGACATCGCCCTGATGGAGAAGTACGGCGTGGAGGTCCGCTGCGGCGCTCCCGCCCCCTCCGTGGCGGAGCTGAAGGCCATGGGCTACACCCATATCCTCTATGCCGTGGGCGCATGGAAGCCCGGCCGGCTGGGCATCCCCGGCGATGTGGCCGGCGCCATCCAGTGGATGAAGGGCGTCAAGGCCGGGAACATCTCCGTGGGCGGCAATGTGGCCGTGGTGGGCGCCGGCAATACCGCCATGGATGCGGCCCGTCTGGCCAAGCGCAGCGGCGCCCAGCACGTCACCATCGTCTATCGCCGCACCAGGAAGTATATGCCCGCCGACGAGCATGAGTTGGCGCTGGCGCTGGCGGACGGTGTGGTCTTTGCCGAGCTGTGCGCCCCGGTGGAGCAGAAGGATGGCGTGCTGCGCTGCGAGAAGATGAAGCTGGGCGAGGCGGATGCCTCCGGCCGCCGCAGCCCCGTGGCCACCGGTGAATATGTGGACATCCCCTGCGATCTGGTGATCTCCGCCGTGGGCGAGCAGGTGGACAGCGACCTCCTGACCTCCAACGGCGTGGAGGTGGACGGCAAGGGCCGCCCCGCCTTCCGAACCAATGTGGAGGGCGTGTACGCCGCCGGTGACGCCCGCCGTGGCCCCGCTACGGTGGTGGAGGGCATTGCCGACGCCGCACAGTTCGCCGAGGCAGTCATCGGCGCTCCCCATACCTACGATATCCCCCAGCAGGCCTACATCACCAAGGCCGACGCCATCGCCAAGAAGGGTATCCTGCGGATGAGCGGCTGCACCGCCTGCGAGGGTGAGCGCTGCCTCCAGTGCTCCACCGCCTGCGAAAACTGTGCCGACTCCTGCCCCAACCGGGCCAACGTGGTCATTGCCATGGCCGACGGCAGCCACCAGATCCTGCACGTGGACAAGATGTGCAACGAGTGCGGCAACTGCACCCAGTTCTGCCCCTACCACTCCGAGCCCTGCCACGATAAGTTCACCCTCTTCCAGACAGCGGAGGATATGGCGGATTCCCACAACGCCGGTGTCCTGTTCCTGGGCGGCGACCGGGTGAAGGTGCGTACCTTCGGGGAGCCCAAGGAGTACGACCTCTCCGGCAGCAACGACCTGCCTGCGGAGCTGGAAAAGCTCATCGTCACCGTCCGTGACCGGTACAGCTATCTGTTTGCGTAAGTAGCCATAGTAGAAGGGAGCCGCCTTTAGGCGGCTCCCTTTTATACGGTACGAAGGAGTACAAAAAAAGCGTTCCGGAGCCAAAGGCTCCGGAACGCTTTTTCAAAAGGGGAATATGATCTGCGGAAAGAACTTAGAACTGCTCCTTCTTCTTAGCCACCAGCACCCCACCGGCCAGAGCCATCACGCCCAGACCCAGATACACCACGATACCGGCGTCACCGGTAGCGGGCTTGGAGGGTGTCACAGGCTCCACGGGGGCCACGTAGCCCAGATTCACCATCAGATCGGTGATCTCGGCGTCGGTAAGACCGATGGCCTTCATGTAGTCCTTAGCGCCCTTCTGCAGGTCGGCCTTGGACAGATCCTCCACGCCGAAGGCGTTCTGGAGGGTCTTGATGATGTTGCTGTTGGCAATGGCGTCGTACTTGTCCGTACCGGGCTCCACGCCGTAGTAGTTGTAGTAGGTGACCATGTAGTCCGCCACCACCTCGTCATAGGTAGCGCCCATCAGGCACTCCAGCAGAGCGGAGACGAAACCGGCACGATCCTTGCCCTCGGTGCAGTGGACATAGTAGGTACCCTTGTTGGCGGCGAAGAACCGCAGGCCCTCGGCCAGACCCTTCTGGAACTCCGGAGCGGAGAAGTCCACGCCCAGATTCAGATAGATCACCTTCTGGCCGGAGTAGTAGGTATCAGCGAAGCCCTCATAGGCCTCGGCCTCCTCCGGGCTGTTGGCGAGGTTCATGATGACGTTCACGCCCGCCTGCTTCAGAGCGGCATCCACATAGGTGTTGCGGCCCAGCTCCGGGTTGATGGGGGAGGAGCCACGGTACAGCACATCCTTACCCATGCCGGTGGTGGCGATGTTGCGGAAGTTGCCGAACTCGGCGTCGGACAGGTCAGGATAATCGGCACGGTCATTGGTGCGCTGCAGGTCGTGCATGATGTACTCGGCCATGTAGCCGCCCTTCTCCGCCATCTTGAAGGTGACCTCCACGGGATAGGTCACACCCTCCCAAGCGGTCCAGTACCACGTCTTATCCTCGTTGGTGTGCTTCTTGGCCAGCTCATAGGTCTCAGCGAAGTTACCCATGTTGATGGCCATGGAGACGTAGCCGGTAGGCTTACCGTCGGCGTCCTTCTCCACGATGATGGCGGGCTTGCCGGAATCCACATAGGAATAGGTAGGCACCACCGGCAGGGTCAGGGTCTTATCCAGGAACTTGACCGTCACCAGATCGCCCCAGCTGAAGCCCAGCTTGCCCATGAAGTCCTTGGCCTTGCAGTCGGTGTAGACGTTGCCGTACTTGGTCATCCAGATGTTGGCGTCCAGACCGCCGATGGTGATCTTGCCGTCATCCGTCTTCTCCGGCGGGATGATGGTCATGCGGCCCTGAGGCTCGCCGTACCGGGCCTTGGTGACGGTGCCGCCCAGCTCATCGGTGATGTAGTCCATGACCACGGTATCCAGCGACAGACCGCTCTCGATCTGGCTGCTGGCAGCGGCGAAGGCGTAGTAGATGTCGCCGCCGGCGGCCAGGAAGTCGTTGGTGATGACAGCGTAGGTGGCATCCTTATCAAAGGGCTTGCCGTTGATGCTCTCGATGGTCACACGATTGATGCTCTTGGGACCATAGTAGGTGGAGCCGGGATAGGTGGTGTCGTTCTTGTCGTAATCCTTGGTGCAGTCCACCGTCAGCTTCATGCCGGCGGTCTGGGGGAAGCCGCCCAGGGACACGGGAGTGCAGAAGGTAGCAGCCTCCAACGCCTCCAGCAGCTCGGCGCCGGTGACATTCACCACCGTCAGCGTATTGCCGAAGGGCAGAACGGTGAACACGTCCTTCTTGGTGATGTCGCCGGCCCTGATGGCGGCACGGATGCCGCCGCCGTTGGTGATGGCCACAGCGTTCTCCATGTTGATGCTGGGCATCCGGGTCTTAACGGCCCACATCATGGCGTCGGTAATAAGGTCGCCCATGTTGGTCTCCTCGGTGCGGTTGCCGGGCTCCTCGGCGCCGTTGAGCTCCACCTCGGTCTTGGCGAACACCTTGCCGTACTCGGCATCCACCGCACCGATGATCTTGTCGGCGATGGCCTTGACGGAGGCATCCTCCTTGGTGTAGGTGCTCAGGTCGATGAGACCGTTGCTCTCCACGCTCTTGGTGGCGTTATCAATGACGAAAGCGCCCACATACGCAAGACCCGTACCGGTAGACTGGATCATGCCGTTGTCCTTGTTGGCGGTCATCACGGTGTGGGAGTGGCCGTCGATGACGATGTCCACACCGGGGACGTTCTTCACGAAATCGATGGAGCGGTTGGGCTCGGAGGACGCATCCACGCCCAGATGGGTCAGAGCGATGACGATATCGGCGTTGCCCTCCTCACGGGCGACCTTGATCACGGCGTTGGCGGCGTCATACAGCTTCTGGCCGGACAGGAAGGTCAGACCCTTCATCAGAGCGGGGTTGGCCTTGGTCTGAGTCTCCGGAGTGGCCAAACCCATCACGGTGAGGTTAAAGAGGGGGTTGCCGTCAGCGTCCGTAACGGGAGCGGTAGCGCCGGGAGCGAAGATGGGATCACCCTTGTCGTCCACCAGATTGACGCAGGTCACCAGGAAGTCGGCGGCGGCGTTGCTGAGATTCGCCTTCAGCTGGGGGAAGCCGTAGTCAAACTCGTGGTTGCCCAGCGTCACGGCGTCGTAGCCCACGGCATTCATCAGCTCCACGGCGGTAGCGCCCTTGCTGAGGCTGACATAGGTAGAGCCTTGGCTGAAGTCACCGGCATCCAGCAGCACCACAGCGCTGGCGCCCCGGTCGTAGCACTCGTTTTTCAGTGCCGCAACCTTGGCGTATTTGTCAATAGCGCCATGTACGTCGTTGGTGTGCAGAATGACCGTCTTGCCCTTCAGAGAAGCCGGCAGCTGATACCCAGCCGCCGGCTTCTCTTCTGCCCAGGTGGCCGGCACCAACAGAGTCAGTGTCATCACCAGGGACAGGAGCAATGCTAATACTTTCCGCATGGTTCTTTCCTCCTTTATTTTTTGGAACGCCCGTGGCATCCCATAATACGTCTCTATCATACATGATTTTGCACAGGAATACAAGTCCGTTCTGTGTTTTTTTGTGTAAAAGTACGATAAAATCTCTCTGTACGAGCCATACAAAAATCCCATGACGTTTTTGTACATTCCGCCGTAACCGGTACGGACGACCCTGAAAAATGGTGTGGCTTTTTGGTTTTTTTCTGTTATAATATAGGTTAGTTTCGTGTCAAATTCGGAAGGGAGTGCAAGCTATGAAGTATCTGTTTCGAGGCGGCACCGTTGTCTCCGGCAGAGGGACACGCCGTGCCGATATTCTGGTGGAGGGTGAAAAGATCGTGGAGGTGGGCCGCAATATCACCCGCAAGGCCGACCAGATCATCGACGTCACCGGGATGCTGCTGATGCCCGGCTTCATCGACGCCCACACCCATTTTGATCTGGACGTGTGCAATACCACCACTGCCGACAATTTCACCACCGGCTCCCGGGCGGCCCTGCGGGGCGGCACCACCACCGTGGTGGACTTCGCCTGCCCCAACAAGGGGGAGAGCCTGCACCACGGGCTGGAGCTGTGGCACCGGAAGGCCGATGGCCGCACCTGCTGCGACTACAGCTTCCACATGACCATCGACGACTGGAACCCGCAGATCGAGGCGGAGATCGACGATATGTACGCCGCCGGTATCTCCTCCTTCAAGATGTACATGACCTATCCCGCCATGATGATCGGGGACAACGCCATGTACCACGCCCTGAAAAAGCTGAAGGAGAAGGGCGGCATCTGCGGCGTACACTGCGAAAACAGCGGCGTCATCGACGCCCTCATCGAGGAAAAGAAGGCCGCCGGGGAAATGGGTGTCTCCTCCCACCCCCGGACCCGTCCGGACTTTCTGGAGGCGGAGGCCGTGAGCCGCCTGCTGCGGATCGCTGAGGCGGTGGATATCCCCGTGGTCATCGTCCACCTCACCAACGCCGCCGCCCTGCGGGAGGTGGAGGCCGCCCGGAAGCGTGGCCAGAAGGTCTATGCCGAGACCTGCCCCCAGTACCTGCTGCTGGACGACAGCGTGTATGATAACCCCGACTACTCTCTGGCGGCCCGCTACGTCTGTGCGCCCCCCATCCGCAAGGCAGAGGATCAGAAGGCCCTGTGGATGGCCCTGCGCCGTGGCGAAATTCAGACCATCTCCACGGACCACTGTTCCTTTACGCTGGCCCAGAAGGACGCCGGCCGGGGAGACTTCACCAAAATTCCCGGCGGCCTGCCGGGGGTGGAGACCCGTGGCGAGCTGATCTATACCGCCGGTGTCACCACCCGGAAGATCAGCCTTGCCACCATGTGCCGTGTACTGGCGGAGAATCCCGCCAAGCTCTACGGGATGTTCCCCCGGAAGGGCATCCTGCAGGCCGGGGCCGACGCCGATATCGTGGTGTACGATCCGCTGGCGGATCACGTCATCCGTGCGGCGGACATGGTGGCCAACGTGGACTATAACCCCTACGAGGGCTTCACCACCCGTGGCTCCATCCAGCAGGTGTGGCTCCGGGGCCGTCTGGCAGTGGAGCACGGCACCGTGCTGGCCGGGCCCGACGGCAAGTACATCCTCCGTGGCAAGAACTGCCTGTAAAGAGAGGGGCAGGCTTCCATGACCGAGATATTATACTGCCAGTCCCCCGCCCTGTTTCTGCTGGCGGTGGTGCTGCTGATCTGCTTCTTTCTGCGGCGGCAGGCCCACCGGGTACGGGCGGCGCTGGACCTGATCCTGTGCATCCTGTTGCTCATCGGCGGCGTGGTGCTATATTATTTGGGAATGTACGGCGACTGCTTCACCATCCATGACTTCTGGCAGATCCGCACCTCCGGATGGGTGGGACTGGGCGTTGTAGCCGCCGGGTCGGTATGGCATCTGTGCAAGGTCTGCAAGCGGGGCGTGGAGCGCCGCCGGACGGAAAGGGCCGCCCGCCAGACGGAGGAGGCCCACCGTCAGGCGCTGGAGAGCGCCCGCCGGGAGGCGTATGAAGCCGGAAAGGCCGACGCCGCCAAGGAGCGTCAGCCGTCCCCCTCCGCCCCGGATGTATCCGCCCCGGAGATTTCCCCCGCCCCAGCGGACGCCGTCTCGCCGGAGCGTGCAGCTGCTCCCGCCGCTGACGCACCGCAGTCCTCCACCGGAGGAACAGGTCAAGCCCTGTAAAAACCCCGGCACAAAGCCTATGACCCTCTGGTTGCAGTGTCTGCCAAACACCGTGCAGCTCCGGTAAGCAGTCGATGCTGAGCTTAAATACCGCCGGTGCAGCAACCCTCAAAATACCATGCAGCACCGATAGAACACCATGCAGCACCGGCAGAACACTGTCCTTGACTTCCCCATCGGCATCTGCTGCAATCCCCCGTGTTCGCTGGGAGGGCGAGTCCTTCGGAGAAATGACAGCCGGATAAGGCGCAGACTGAAATGTCTGTCCTTATCCGGCTTTTTTTCTGGGAAGGGAGCGATCCCATGGAGTTAAAATTTCTCCCCTCCCCGCCGGGGGCGGAGAGCCTATGGCTGGCCATGCCCATCGCAGAGGTGCTGACGGCCCTCTATGCTGCCTCCGCCATGGGGCGCTATACCCGTGCGCTACCGCTGAGCACGAGATAAAAAGGACGCCGGTCGCTTAGCCGGCGTCCTTTTGGTATTTTGTGGATCACTTCCACAGGGAGCAGAGCAAATCCGTATAGTCGGAGGGATTCTCCAGCGGCAGACCCGCAATGAGCATGGCCTGATTCAGCAGAATCTCGGCATACTTTTTGGCCCGGTCGGGGTCCGTGATGCGGGCGGACTCCAGAGCGGCGAAGGCGGGATGCTCCACGTTCACCTCCAGAATACGCTTGGCCTTCAGGGCGAGGTCTGGCTGCACGGCGGCGAAGTACTTCTCCATTTCGAAGGTCATGCCCTCGCCGCTGGTAAGGCAGACGGGATGGGACTTCAGCTTGCTGGAGGCCTTCACCTGATCCACCCGGCTACCCAAGGTCTCCTTCAGAAAATCCAGCGTCTCCTGATGATCCGCCGTCTCCGGCTGCTTCTCGTCCCCCAGCTCCAGATCGCCATCTACGGCGGAGCGGAATGCCTTGTCGCCGTAGGTGCGGAAGATATCGGGGATGAACTCGTCGGTCTTATCGGTGAAGTACAGGATCTCCATGCTGCGGTCCTTCAGCAGCTCCGTCTGGGGCAGATGATCCACCGCCTCCACGCTGTCGCCGGAGGCGTAATAGATATACTTCTGCTCCTCCGGCATCCGGGAGACGTACTCACCCAGCGTCACCAGCTTCTTCTGGGTGGAGGAGTAGAACAGCAGCAGATCCTGCAGCTTCTCCTTCATGGCGCCGTAGTTGTTCAGGGCGCTGAGCTTCAGCTGGCGGCCGAAGCTGCGGTAGAACTTCTCATAGCCCTCCCGGTCGTCCTTCAGCATCCGCTCCAGCTCGCTGCGGATCTTCTTCTCCAGATTGTTGGAAATGACCTTCAGCTGGCGGTCGTGCTGCAGCAGCTCACGGGAGATGTTCAGGCTCAGATCCGGGGAGTCCACCACACCACGGACGAAGTTGAAGCACTCCGGCAGCAGATCGGCGCACTTATCCATGATCATCACGCCGCTGGAATACAGCTGCAGGCCCGGCTCGAAGTCCTCGGTATAGTACTGGCCGGAGGGCTGGGAGGGAATGAACAGCAGGGCCTTATAGGTAACGGCCCCCTCCGCAGAGACGGTGATCACCGACTGGGGCGGAGCGAAATCCCCGAAGTGCTCCTGATAGAACTTGTCGTACTCCTCCCGTGTGACCTCGCTCTTCTTCCGCTGCCACAGGGGGACCATGCTGTTGAGGGTCTCCCACTCCTTGATCTCCTCATACTCCGGCTTGTCCTCCGGACAGCCCTCCTTGCGCTTGGAGCGGGTCATTTCCATACGGATGGGGAAGCGGATATAGTCGGAGTACTTCTTCACCAGACGCTGGAGGGTGTGCTCCTGCAGGTACTGGCTGTACTCCTCCGGCTCCTCGTCGGCCTTCAGGTGCATGATGATATCCGTACCCACAGTGTCCTTCCGGCAGGGTTCGATGGTATAGCCCTCCACGCCGTCGGACTCCCAGCGCCACCCCTGCTCATCACCGTACTTCCGGGTGACGACGGTGATGTGGTCGGCCACCATGAAGGCAGAGTAGAAGCCCACACCGAACTGGCCGATAACGTCGCTCTCGGCGTCCTTATCCAGCTCCTGACGGAACTGGAAGGTACCGCTGGAGGCGATGACGCCCAGATTCTGCTCCAGATCGGTATCGTTCATGCCGATGCCGTTGTCGCTGACGGTGAGGGTGCGGGCCTCCTGATCGGGGCGGATGGTGATGGCGAAATCCTCCCGCTTCATGCCCACCTGCTCATCCGTCAGGGAGCGGTAGCACAGCTTGTCGATGGCGTCGGAGGCGTTGGACAAGATCTCCCGCAGGAAGATCTCCTTATGGGTGTAGATGGAGTGGATCATCAGCTCCAGCAGACGCTTGGACTCCGCCTGAAATTCTTTTCTTTCCATAGTTGATTCCTCTTTTCTAATAGATCGGGAGACGCCGCAGCGCCTCCCGCTTTTTACCTGTTCAGCTGCGCTGGCGTTTGCTGCACAGCAGATAGCCCAGTCCCGTGAGCACCGTGGCCACAGCGGAGACGATCATGGTGAGCTTCAGCAGCAGCCGCACGGCCTTGCTCTCCAGCAGATAATCCGTCACCTGCCGGACGCAGCGGCCCACAGTACCCAATAGCCGGCCCGCCAGACCCGTCACCTTGTGGAGAAGTCCCTTCCCCAGCGACAGGATGCGCCGTGTCAGAGGCAGGGCGTGTGACGCCAGCTGCCGAGCCTTGTGTACCTTGGTCGAAAGCATTTTCATCCCTCCCCATTTCTCTATGGTCAATTATAGACAGTCTGTCCGTTATTGTCAATTCCCGCCGGGGCGGGGCGTGTAAACTTCCTGTGAACAATGGGATAAAAAAGCTGCGGTAGGGCTTACGCTCTACCGCAGGGGACATTATTCGCCGCTTCCGGTGGGGGCCGCCACCGGATCGATGGCGGTCAGGACACCCACCACCACAAACCGGGCATCTTCAAACTCATACGAGCAGGTGGAGAGGGTCACCAAATGGGCGCTGGAGAGGTCCTCTGGCACCGGCGTCTTGGACTCGAACCGGGACGAGCGCACCAGCGCACTCACCGTATCTGCCGACAGCACCGTGGAGTACACGGCGTCGTCATAGTCCACCACGGACCCGGCGATCAGGTCCAGCCGGTAGCTCTGCTGGGGAGTGTAGAGATACAGATAGGGGTGGGCGTCGTAGAACTCCTGCTTCTTATACTGCACCAGTGCGCCGAACATGGCGCCGGACTTCATGTGATGGCCGTAGACCAGCGTATTCTGGTCGGAGAAGTCCGAGCGATTGACGTAGTCCATGAAGATGGTGCCGTTCTTGTTCCATGTGCCGTCCAGCAGGCGATAGAGATAGTAGTCGTTGTCCTCCGCCTGCACGATGGGGTAGTTCAGGCCCGTGTCCGCCCCGTAGAGCCACGCCACGATGTCGCTGTTGACGCCTTCCAGCGCCGCAAAGTCCACGTAGACCTGCTCCGGCTCCCCTTCCGGCTCCTCATCGCTGCTCAGGTCCGGGATGTAGACGTATTTGCCGGCATCCTTCAGCACCTCGTCGCTCTTGTGCTTTTCCAGCATATAGCTGCCGATCTGATAGGCTGCAAAGAGAAATACACCTATGAATACTGCCAGCAGGATATAGTATACCGCTTTCTTCATACCGGAGCCCTCCCTGTTGATTTTTTACATTATACCAGATGGCCCACCGCTTTTCAAGAAAAAGCTTGATGCCCTCCGGAGGAACGGGACAGGGGTTTCTGCGCTGGACAGGGGGCGGCGGATGTGATATGATAGCCTGGATCAGAAGGTAAATATCCAACGAAGAAAGGTGTGAGACAGATGCAGGTAGAGAGCCTGAGCTGGTTCCCCGGTCACATGACCAAGACCCGGCGGATGATCGCCGCCGAGATCGGGCATATGGACGCTGTATGCGAAATTCTGGATGCCCGCATCCCGCTGGCCAGCCGGAACCCGGATGTGGACGAGCTGACGGCGGGCAAGCCCCGTCTGGTGGTGCTGAACCGGGTGGATCAGGCCGATCCCGGCCAGACCCGGCGCTGGGCTGCCTACTTCCGGGAGAAGGGCTATGCCGTGCTGGAGGCCAACGCCAAGGGCGGCGCCGGCACCGCCCAGTTCGCCGCCGCCGTGCGGGAGCTGCTGCGGGATAAACTGGAGGCCTATGCTCAGAAGGGGCAGGTGGGCCGTGTGGTGCGGGTCATGGTGCTGGGCATCCCCAACGTGGGAAAATCCACCTTTATCAATAAAGTAGCCCGCCGCAAGACCGCAAAAGCCGAGGACCGGCCCGGCGTCACCCGCAGCAAGCAGTGGGTGCCGGTGGACAGCACGCTGGAGCTGCTGGACACGCCGGGTATCCTGTGGCCCAAGTTCGACGACCCGGAGGTGGGCAAGCGTCTGGCCTTCACCGGGGCCATCAAGGACGACGTGCTGGACATCGAGGAGCTGGCCTGCTATCTCATGGAGTATCTGGGACAGCACTATACCTCGGTGCTGGAGGAGCGGTATAAGATCGCCGTGGAGCCGGAGGACAGCGGGTATGACCTGCTGGAGAAGGCCGGGCGCAAGCGGGGCTTTCTCATGCGGGGGGCGCAGGTGGATACCGAGCGCATGGCCCGCATCCTGTTAGACGAGTTCCGGGGCGGCAAGCTGGGCCGCTTCACACTGGAGACGGTGGAGGACGCCACATGACGGACTTCTCGCTGGAAAAGGCCGCCATGGCCCGTGGCTGCGCCGCCGTGTGCGGCTGCGACGAGGCAGGGGCCGGGCCGCTGATGGGGCCGGTATACGCAGCGGCGGTGATCCTGCCGGTGGACGGCTGCATCCCCGGCCTTGACGACAGCAAGAAGCTGACGGAGAAGAAGCGGGAGGTGCTGTTCGACGTCATCTGCCAACAGGCGGCGGCGTGGGCGGTGGCCTCCGTCAGTGCAGAGGAGATCGACGCAACGGACATCCTCAGCGCACGGATGAAGGCCATGCAGCTGGCCATCAACGCTCTGGCGATCCCGGCGGATTATGCCCTCATCGACGGCAACCGGGATCACGGGCGATCCGCCGCCATCACCACACCCCATGAGACGGTGGTGGGCGGGGACGGGCGCTCGGCGTCCATTGCCGCAGCCTCAATACTGGCCAAGGTGAGTCGGGACCGGTATGTGTGCCGGGTACTGGACTCTCTGTATCCGCAGTATCAGTTCGCCAGGCATAAGGGCTACGGCACCAAGCTGCACTACGCCATGCTGGACCGATACGGACCATGTCCGGAGCACCGGATGAGCTTTCTCACCAAGTGGAAGGAGCGGCGCACATGAGCCGGGCGGAGGGCGTATGGGGCGAGGCCCAGATCGCCAACTATCTGCGGCGCAGGCGCTATGAGCTGCTGGCTCACAGCTATCACTGCCGGTTCGGGGAGATCGACCTCATCGCCCGCAAGGGCGGCGTGCTGTGCTTTGTGGAGGTCAAGACCCGCAGCAATCTGGCCTGCGGCCTGCCCAGAGAGTACGTCACCGCCGCCAAGCAGGAGCGCATCCGCAAAACGGCGGCTTTCTATCTGATGGAAAAGGGGCTGGACTGCCCCGTCCGCTTCGACGTGGCAGAGGTCTATACCGACGGGGCGCACTCCCTCTCCGCCACCCACATAGAATACATCGAAAACGCATTTTGAGGTGATACATACGATTCCCTATTTTGACGCACACTGCGACACCATCCACCGCTGCCACACGGCGGGGACGCTCTTTCGGGACCCGGAGCTGCGGGCCTTCTACGACATTGCGGGTAATTTGCGCCGCAGCGGCGGACACATCGATCTGGAGCGGGCCGGGGGCTTTGCCCGCTATGCCCAGTTTTTTGCCCTATACCAGAGCCCCCAGCTGGTGCCGGAGGGCAGCTCCATGCCGGAGCAGGGCGTTCTGCTCCACCAGCGGTTCCTGCGGGAGATGGAGGAGAACCGGGAGCGCATCCTCCCCTGCCGCACCGGGGCGGAGGTGGACGAGGCCGTGGGGCAAGGCAAGGCGGCGGCGCTGCTGAGCATCGAGGGCGCCGAGCTGCTGGACTGCGACATCCGGCGGCTGGACACTGCCTATGACTGGGGCGTGCGGCTGCTGAACCCGGTGTGGAACTACGCCAACCGTCTCTCCGGCTCCAATGCCCAGCAGCCGGAGCAGGGACTGACCGCTTATGGCCGGGACTTCCTGCGGCGGATGGAGGAGCTGTCCATCTACATAGACGTGTCCCATCTGTCGGATGCGGGCTTCTGGGACGTGGTGCGTCTTTCCCGGCGGCCTGTGGTGGCCTCCCACTCCAACAGCCGGGCCGTCTGCCCCCACCGGCGCAACCTCACCGACGATATGTTCCGGGCCATCCGGGACAGCGGCGGCGTGGCAGGGCTCAACTACTACCAGCACTTTGTGGGAGAGGACCCTACCATAGAGGGTCTGGTGCGCCATGTGGAGCATTTTCTGGAGCTGGACGGGGAAAGGTCTCTGTGTCTGGGCGGCGACATGGACGGCTGCGAGCTGCTGGCCGGCGGGATGCGGGGTCTGGAGGATGTGCCGCTGCTGTGGCAGGCGCTGGCGGACCGGGGCTATCCCCAGTCGCTGCTGGAGGATCTGTTCTGGAACAATCTGCGGCGGCTGATATAAAATCGGGAGAGGAGGCGGCGCATGGCGCTGTATGCTCTGGGGGATCTGCATCTGTCCCTCAATTCCAACAAATCCATGGAGATCTTCGGAGACGGCTGGCAGGACTATGTGTCCCGGCTGAAGGAGGCCTTCTCCGCTCTGAGACCGGAGGACGTCACCGTGCTGTGCGGCGACCTGTCCTGGGGCATGAGTCTGGAGGAATCGCTGGAGGACTTCCGGTTCATCGACGCCCTGCCGGGGAAGAAGTATCTGCTCAAGGGCAACCACGACTACTGGTGGAACACCGCCGCCAAGATGGAGCGGTTCTTCCGGGAGCATGAGCTGACCACCATGGAAATTCTCCACAACAACTGTAAGTTCTACGGAGAGCTGGCCCTGTGCGGCACCCGTGGGTGGTTTTACGAGCTGGACAACCAGGGGACCCACGACGAAAAGGTGCTGCTGCGGGAGATCGGCCGGCTGGAGACCTCCCTGAAGGCGGCGGGGGAGCACGAGAAGCTGGTGTTTCTCCACTATCCGCCCCTGTATCAGGGCTACCGCTGCCCGGAGATCCTGCGGCTGCTGAAGGAGTACGGCGTGAAGCTGTGCTGCTACGGCCATCTGCACGGCGCTTCCCACCGCCGGGCCATCGAGGGAATGTGGGATGGAACGGAGTTTTCGCTGGTGTCGGCGGACTATCTGAAATTTGTTCCCAAAAAAATTTGCGAATGATGCAAAAAAGGTGTGGAAATTGAAATTGTTTTCTGGTATTATATAAAATTGCATTGATTATAAATGAATGCTGAACGGAGGAAAAGTCAAAATGAGTGTAAAGTCCTGTGAAAATCTGGAAAAGAGCCAGGTCAAGCTGACCATCGAGGTCGGCGCAGAAGAATTCGAGAAGGCTGTCAACAAGGCCTATCTGCAGATGCGTGGCAAGATGAACGTCCCCGGCTTCCGCCCCGGCAAGGCTCCCCGCAAGATCATCGAGGGAATGTACGGCGCTGAGGTCTTTTACGAGGAGGCTGTGAATATCGTGCTGCCCGACGCCTATGAGGCCGCCGTGCAGGAGCAGAAGCTGGAGGTCGTGGGCTATCCCCAGGTGGAGCTGGAGTCCTGCGGCAAGGACGGCGTGGTCTTTCAGTGCACCGTGGCGGTGTATCCCGAGGTGACGCTGGGCCAGTACAAGGGTCTGGAGGCCCCCCGTGCCGAGGTGAAGGTCATGGCCGCCGACGTCAACGCCCGTCTCAAGGAGATGGCCGAGCGCAACAGCCGTCTGGTGAGCGTGGAGCGTGCCGTGAAGAAGGGCGACACCGCCACCATCGACTTCGAGGGCTTCGACAACGGCGTGGCTTTCGACGGCGGCAAGGGCGAGAACTTCGATCTGGAGATCGGCTCCGGCAGCTTTGTCCCCGGCTTTGAGGATCAGCTCGTCGGCATGAAGGCCGGTGAGGAGAAGGATATCGACATCACCTTCCCCGAAAACTATACCCCCGAGCTGGCCGGCAAGCCCGTTGTGTTCCATGTGAAGGTCAACGAGGTGAAGGTCAAGGAGATCCCCGCCATGGACGACGAGTTTGCCAAGGACGTCTCCGAGTTCGACACCCTGAAGGAGCTGAAGGCCGATCTGAAGAAGAAGATCACCGGGGAGCGCAAGGAGTCCGCTCAGCGGGCCTTCGAGGACGTGCTGATGCAGAAGGTGGCCGAGGGCATCACCTGCGATATCCCCGATGCCATGGTGAATCTGCAGGCTGAGCAGATGGCCAACAACTTCAAGCAGCAGCTGGCCTCTCAGGGCATCCCCTTTGACCAGTATCTGAAGATGACCGGCACCACCGAGGCCGACTTCCTGTCTCAGGCCCACGGCCCCGCTCAGGAGCAGGTCCGCATGGATCTGGCCGTGGAGGCCATCATCAAGGCCGAGGGTCTGGAGGCCACCGACGACGAGGTGAACGCCGAGATGCAGAAGCTGGCCGACAAGTACGGCATGGATCTGGAGTCCGTGAAGAAGTATCTGCCCGCCGCTCAGGTGCGGGAGCAGGTCATCCGTGAGAAGGTGGTCAAGCTGGTGGCGGACAGCGCCGTGGCCGTGGCCCCCGAGGCGGAGGAGAAGAAAGAAGATAAGGCGGAGGAGACTGCCGAATAAAACCGGCGCATTCTGCTAAAATCACAAACGGGCGGGTATACTTTGAACATCTATCTGTACAGGAGGCATATTTTATGAGTTTAGTTCCTTATGTTGTGGAGCAGACCAACCGGGGCGAGCGTTCCTACGACATTTTCTCCCGGCTGCTCAATGACCGCATCATCTTCCTGGGCGAAGAGGTCAATGATACCACAGCCAGTCTGGTGGTGGCACAGCTGCTGTATCTGGAGGCACAGGACCCCGACAAGGACATCCAGATGTACATCAACAGCCCCGGCGGCTCTGTGACGGCGGGTATGGCCATCTACGACACCATGCAGTATATCAAGTGCGACGTGTCCACCATCTGCATCGGCATGGCGGCCAGCATGGGCGCTTTCCTGCTGTCCTCCGGGGCCAAGGGCAAGCGCATCGCCCTGCCCAATGCCGAGGTGATGATCCACCAGCCCTCCGCCGGGACCCAGGGTAAGGTCACGGATATGGAGATCGACGTGGAGCATTTTCTGAAGATCAAGCAGCGGATGAACAAGATCCTCTCCGAAAACACCGGCAAGACCCCGGAGCAGGTGAAGCTGGACTCCGAGCGGGACAACTGGATGACCGCTGAGGAGGCCCGTGACTACGGTCTGGTGGACAAGGTCATTTTCAAGAGGTAAATCATGGCAGAAGACAAGAAAAATCTGCGCTGCTCCTTCTGCGGCAAGCCGGAGGGGCAGGTACATCGCATGATCCAGGGCCCCGGCGGCGTTCGCATCTGCGACGAGTGCGTTCAGCTGTGTATGTCCATTCTGGACGACGGCTACACCCCCGGCATGGGGGAGGACGTGCAGACGATGGATCAGCTGCCCACCCCCCGTGAGATCCGGGAGGTGCTGGATCAGTACGTCATCGGGCAGGAGGATGCCAAGGTGGCTTTGTCGGTGGCGGTATACAACCACTATAAGCGCATTTTCTTCGGCGGCGGCGAGGATGTGGAGCTGCAGAAGAGCAACATCCTCATGATCGGCCCCACCGGCTCCGGCAAGACGCTGTTCGCCCAGACGCTGGCCCGTGTGCTGAAGGTGCCATTTGCCATTGCCGATGCCACCACCCTCACCGAGGCGGGCTATGTGGGCGACGACGTGGAGAACATCCTGCTGCGGCTTTTGCAGGCGGCGGATTTCGATGTGGAACTGGCAGAGCGGGGCATCATCTATGTGGATGAGATCGACAAGATCGCCCGCAAGAGCGAGAACACCTCCATCACCCGTGACGTGTCCGGCGAGGGCGTGCAGCAGGCACTGCTGAAAATTCTGGAGGGTACCGTGGCCAACGTGCCGCCTCAGGGCGGGCGCAAGCACCCCCATCAGGAGTTCATCCAGATCGACACCCACAACATCCTCTTCATCTGCGGCGGCGCCTTCGACGGTCTGGAGAAGATCATCGAGCAGCGCACCGACCGCAAGGGCATCGGCTTCGACGCCGTGGTGGAGAGCAAGGCTGAGCGCCGGACGGGCCAGCTGCTGAAGGAGGTCCAGCCCCACGATCTGCTGAAATTCGGCATCATCCCGGAGCTGGTAGGCCGTATGCCGGTGATGGTGACCCTCAACGGTCTGGGCCGGGATGATCTGGTACAGATCCTCACCCAGCCGAAAAACGCACTGGTGAAGCAGTATCAGAAGCTGCTGGAGTATGACGATGTGGAGCTGGTATTCCAGCCGGAGGCGCTGGACGCCGTGGCCGATCAGGCCATTCAGCGGAACATCGGCGCACGTGGCCTGCGGGCCGTGATGGAGGGACTTCTCACCAGGATCATGTACGAGATCCCCTCTGACCCCACCATCACCCGTGTGACCATCACACCGGAGGCAGTCCTAAAGACCGGAGAGCCGGAGATCACCCGTGATCCCCAGCGCACGGAGCGGCCCGGCCGCACCCGTGACGGCAAGGCGGAGCACGATCCCTCCGCCCCGGCATCCTAACGAATCATGAGGAGAGGCGAACCCGTTCGTCTCTCCTCTTTTCCACAGCAAAGGAGACCAGTTATGAATACCATCAATATCCCCGTTCTGGCGCTGCGGGGCATGACCGCCTTCCCCGGCGAAACTGTAAGCTTCGACGTGGAGCGGGAGATTTCCATTTTTGCGCTGGACAACGCTATGGAGGGCGACCGTCGTCTGTTTCTGGTGACGCAGCGGAAGATCGGCGTCTCCGAGCCAGAGGAGCAGGATCTCTACGAGATCGGCACGGTGTGCCATGTGCTCCAGATCATCAAGACCTCCGAGACTACGGTACGGGTGCTGGTGGAGGGTGAGCAGCGGGCGAGACTGCATCGTCTGTGGCAAACCTCCCCGTTTTTGCAGGCCAATGTAGAGCTGCTGGAGGATGCCCCCTACCGAAGCACCTCTCACACGGAGGCTCTGCTGCGGCAGACCTACTCCATCTTCGGCGCCTATAAGGAGCTGTCCCCCCAGCTGTCCGACGAGGTGGTGGCGCAGGTGCTGGATCAGCGTGACCCCGGCCGTCTGGCGGATTTCATCGCCCAGAACCTGACCCTGCGGCATCAGGACCGGCAGCGGGTACTGGATCAACTGCACCCGGTGAAGCGGCTCCAGCTGGTCAATGACATCCTCACCCACGAGGTGGACGTCATGGGTCTGGAGTTCGAGATGGAGCAGAAGGTGCGCCAGCGGGTGGCGCAGGTCCAGAAGGATATGATCCTCCGGGAACAGCTGAAGGTGCTGCAGCACGAGCTGGGAGAGGACGGCGACGAGGAGCTGTCGGATTATGAGGCCCGCATCACCGCCCTGCACCTGCCGGAGGAGCTGCACCGCAAGCTCATGAAAGAGGTAGACCGGCTGGCCAAGCAGCCCTTCGGCAGCGCCGAGGGCTCCGTCATCCGCAACTATCTGGACGTGTGTCTGGAGCTGCCGTGGGGCAAGTACACTCGTGACCGGGCAGACGTGGCGCAGGCCCGGCGCATCCTTGACCGGGATCACTTCGGTCTGGAGCAGGTGAAGGAGCGTATTCTGGAGTTCGTGGCGGTGCGGCAGCTGAGCCCCGACTCCAAGGGGAAAATTCTCTGTCTGGTGGGGCCTCCCGGCGTGGGCAAGACCTCCATCGCCTTGTCGGTGTCCAAGGCCCTGCACCGGAAGATGGCCCGGCTGAGTCTGGGCGGCGTCCGGGACGAGGCGGACATCCGGGGTCACCGCAAGACCTACATCGGCGCCATGCCGGGCCGCATCATCGACGCCATCTCCCGCAGCGGCTCCATGAATCCCCTGTTGGTGCTGGACGAGATCGACAAGCTGGGCAGCGATATGCGGGGCGACCCCGCCTCCGCCCTGCTGGAGGTGCTGGACAGCGAGCAGAACTACGCCTTCCGGGATCACTATCTGGAGATCCCGGTGGATCTGAGTCAGGTACTGTTCATCACCACCGCCAACACCACCTCCACCATTCCCCGGCCCCTGCTGGACCGGATGGAGGTCATCGAGCTCACCAGCTACACCGACGAGGAGAAGCTGCAGATCGCCAAGCGCTATCTGCTGCCCCGGCAGATGAAGGAGCATGGGCTGAAAAAGACCCAGCTGCGCCTGTCGGACGACGCCATCCGGCAGATCATCTCCGGCTATACCAGAGAATCCGGCGTTCGGCTGTTGGAGCGGCAGCTGGGCAAGGTGTGCCGCAAGACCGCCATGCGTCTGGTGGACGGTGGGGAGAAGCGGGTGAATGTGACCCCCGACTCCCTGCGGGAGCTGTTGGGCGTGGTGCGTTATCAGGACGGCGTACATAGCACACGGAATCAGGTGGGCGTGGTGAACGGTCTGGCCTGGACCGAGGTAGGCGGCGAAATTCTGGAGGTGGAGGCCGGCGTCATGGAGGGCTCCGGCAAGCTGGAGCTCACCGGCAATCTGGGTACCGTCATGCAGGAGTCCGTCCGGGCGGCGCTGACGTGCCTGCGGAGCCGGTGCGGCGAGCTGGGCATCGAGAAGGACTTTTACAAGACCCGTGACATCCACGTCCACTTCCCGGAGGGGGCGGTGCCTAAGGACGGCCCCTCCGCCGGCATCGCCATCACCACCGCCATGCTCTCCGCTCTGACGGGACGGAAGGTCCGGGGCGATGTGGCCATGACCGGCGAGGTGACGCTGCGGGGCCGGGTGCTGCCCATCGGCGGACTGAAGGAAAAGACCATGGCCGCTCTCCGCAGCGGCATCCGCACGGTGATCCTCCCCAAGGACAACGTCAAGGATCTGGAGGAGATCGACCAGACCGTCCGGGCGGCCCTGCACTTCGTGCCGGTGGAGAGCGTGGATCAGGTGTTTGCGGCGGCGTTGGTCCCCTCCCCTGCCGTGTCGGCGGTGGAGCATATGACCGCCCTGCCCATGGAACCGGCTGCCCCGGCCCTGCGGGTCTGAGGCAGTCAGAGAAGGAGGCCATCATGACCATCAACTTCAACAAGGCGGAGTTCGTGCTGTCCGCCACCACCCAAAACGCCTTTATCCGGGACGGGCGGCCCCAGGTGACCTTTGCCGGACGCTCCAACGTGGGCAAGTCCTCCGTCATCAACCGGCTGCTGAACCGGAAGAACTTCGCACGGGTGGGCGCTACCCCCGGCAAGACCTCTCAGGTGAACTACTTCCGCATCGACGGCAAGCTCTACTTTACCGACCTGCCCGGCTACGGCTATGCCAAGGTCAGCAAGGAGGAGCGGGATCGCTGGGGCCGCCTGATGGAGAGCTACTTTCAGGAGCCGGGGCTTATCTCGCTGGGAGTCCTCATCGTGGACGCCCGGCACAAGCCCTCTGCGGACGACGTGACCATGTGCAATTGGTTCAAAGAGGCAGGCTGCCCCATGCTGGTGGTGGCCAACAAGGTGGACAAGCTGAAAAAGCGGGAAGTAGAGCCAAATCTGGAGGTCATCCGCCAGACGCTGGAGCTTTCCCCCGACACGCCGCTGGTCCCCTTCTCCGCCGAGAAGGGCGACGGCAAGACGGAGGTGCTGTCCCTGCTGAGCCAGTTCTTCGCCTGAGTATGTTCCGTATCCCCCTGCCCTTCCCGGCAGGGGGATATCCGTACCCGGCCACGGGGGGTGCCGTATCCGACCACGGGGTACCCTCCCCGGCGGAATAGTTCCGGTGCGGGATCAGCTTCCGGGGCGGAGGGAAATTTTCATCAAATATTGTATGAAAAGATTGTATTTTTTTCAAACTGTGATACAATCAGATGGAATGAGACTGCCCCCTGCGGGCAGAAGGCCCCTGTGAGGAAAAACTCTGCGGATAAAAGCGTCCCTTCGGGGACAGAAAGGCGGTTCCTGCTGTGATCTATCTGGATAATGCCGCCACCACCCTAAAAAAGCCCCCCTGTGTGGCGGAGGCGGTGGTGCGGGCTATGGCCACCATGGGCAACTCCGGGCGCAGCGCCCATCAGGAGGCGCTGGACGCCTCACGGGTCATCTATCGCACCCGTGAGCAGCTGGCCAGGCTGCTGGGCTGCTCCGCTGCGGAGCGGGTGGTGTTCACCTGCAACTCCACCGAGGCCCTGAACATCGCCATCGACGGGCTGTTCGCCCCCGGTGACCATGTGCTGTCCACCGACTGCGAGCACAACTCCGTGCTGCGGCCCCTGTACCGATTGGAGGGGGTGGAGGTGGACTTCCTGCCGGCGGATCGGCGGGGCTGCATCGACTACGACGATTTCCGCCGCCTGCTGCGGCCCAACACACGGGGCATCGTCTGCACCCACGGCTCCAACCTGACGGGGAATCTGCTGGATATCCGGGCCATCGGGCGCTTTGCCAAGGAGCACGGCCTGCTGCTGGTGGTGGACGCCTCCCAGACGGCGGGAGTGTTCGACATTGACATGGAGGCCATGGGCATCGACGTGGTGTGTTTCACCGGTCACAAAAGCCTGCTGGGGCCGCAAGGTACCGGCGGACTGTGCATCGCTCCGGGGGTGGACATCCGCCCCTTCAAGGTGGGCGGTACCGGTGTGCAGACGTATCTGCCTCAGCAGCCGCCCCAGTACCCCACCCGGCTGGAGGCCGGCACCCTCAACGGCCACGGCATCGCCGGGCTGTCGGCGGCGCTGGACTATCTGGAGGAGACGGGGCTGGAGGCCATCCGCAGCCACGAGCAGGCGCTGGCCCGGCAGTTTTACGAGGGGGTGTCCGCCATCCCCGGCGTCACCGTATACGGCGACTTCACCACATGGGACCGGGCGCCGGTGGTGTCTTTGAATATCCGGGACTATGACTCCTCTCAGGTCAGTGACGTGCTGGCGGAGCAGTTCTCCATCGCCACAAGGCCCGGCGCACACTGCGCCCCCCGGCTGCACCGGGCGTTGGGTACGATGGCACAGGGGGCCGTGCGGTTCAGCTTCGGCTGGTTCAACACGGAGGAGGAAACACAGGCCGCCATTGCGGCAGTCAGGAGCGTTGCAGAATGATCGAAAAAAAGCGTTGGCTTCTTATCACCTTCCACACCACCTCCGAGGCCATGGCCATGGAGCAGCGGTGTCAGGAGGCGGGCCTTGCGGGCCGGTTGATCCCCGTTCCCCGCACCATCACCGCCGACTGCGGCCTTGCATGGCGGGCAGAGCTGTCCCTGCGGCCGCAGCTGGAGGCTCTGACCCAGAGCATGGACGTGGCGGGCTACTACGAGCTGGAGCTGTAAGAAAACACCGCCCCATCCGGCAAAGCCGGGATGGGGCGGTGTTTTGTGTGTATGCCCCTCTCCTGCCGCTCTTGGAAGGGAAAGGGTTATTCTCCAAATAGAATCAGGCTTTTCCCTGTCCCAGCTTGCGTAGGCAACAAAAATATAGTATAATATCTCCGGATATCATGTGCAATTCCGATAAAATCAGCGTAATTTCGCAGAAGGAGACACGTCATGGCCAGCTTTATCGTCAACGGTCACCCCGTCACCGTGGAGAAAAATCAAAAACTCATCCGCTATCTGCGGGATACCCTGCACCTGACCTCTGTGAAGGACGGATGCAGCGAGGGTGCCTGCGGCACCTGCCATGTCCTCATTGACGGCAAGCCCACCAAGGCCTGCGTCCCCCAGACGGAGAAGCTGGAGGGGAAAACCATCGTCACCGTGGAGGGGCTGTCCGACTGGGAGAAGCAGGTCTACGTCTTTGCCTTTGGTGAGGCGGGGGCCGTGCAGTGCGGCTTCTGCATCCCCGGCATGGTCATCTCCGCCAAGGCGCTGCTGGATGTCAACCCCGATCCCACCCGTGAGGAGGCGGCCTTCGCCATCCGCAACAACATCTGCCGCTGCACCGGATATGTGAAGATCATCGACGGCATCCTGCTGGCGGGTAAAATTTTCCGGGAGGGGAAGCTGCCGCAGCCTGCCGCCGTTGACTGGCAGATGGGCAGCCGGGTCCACCGGCTGGACGTGGCGGAGAAGGTGCTGGGCTACGGCCAGTACCCCGACGACGTGTACGTGGACGGGATGTGCTACGGCAGTGCCGTCCGCAGCCAGTATGCCCGTGCCCGTGTGCTGTCCATCGATACCAGCGAGGCGGAGGCACTGCCCGGTGTGGTGTGCGTTCTGACCCAGAAGGACATCCCCGGCAAGGTGAATGTGGGCCACCTGAAAAAGGATCAGCCCACCATGATCGGCATCGGCGAGATCACCCACTATCTGGGGGACGCCGTGGCCTTGGTGTGTGCCCGTGACCGGGATACGCTGGAGGAGGCCAAGAAGCTGGTGAAGGTGGAGTACGAGGTCCTCCCCGCCGTCCACAACCCGGAGGAGGCCGCTGCGCCGGATGCGCCGCTGGTCTTTGAGGAGGACGAGAGCAATGTGCAGGCGTACAAGCACGTCTCCCGTGGTAACGCCGAGGAGGCCATCCGCCATTCCAAATACGTCCTTACGCAGCATTTCCACACCCCGTGGACGGAGCACGCCTTTCTGGAGCCGGAGTGCTGCGTGGCGCTGCCGCTGGAAAACGGCGGCGTGAAGCTGTTGACCACCGACCAGAGCTCCCACACCACTATGCACGAGTGCGCCTCCATGCTGGGAGTGGACTATGAGCACTGTCAGGTACAGAATATGCTGGTGGGCGGCGGCTTCGGCGGCAAGGAGGATATGTCCGTGCAGCACCATGCGGCGCTGCTGGCCTATGTGGCCCGTGTGCCGGTGAAGGTGAAGCTCACCCGGCAGGAATCCATCCTCATTCACCCCAAGCGCCACAGCTTTGACATGGACTTCACCATGGGCTGCGACGAAAACGGCATCATTCAGGGCGTCAAGGCCAGCGTGGTATCCGATACCGGTGCCTTCGCCTCTCTGGGCGGGCCGGTGCTGGAGCGGGCCTGCACCCACGCCGCCGGCCCCTACGCCTATGAGAATTTCGAGATCGAGGGCCGCGCCTACTATACCAACAACCCCCCTGCCGGGGCCTTCCGGGGCTTCGGTGTCACCCAGACCTGCTTCTGCACGGAGACGCTGCTCAACGAGATGGCTGATCTGGTGGGCATCAGCCCGTGGGAGATCCGCTACCGCAACGCCATCCGCCCCGGCGGTGTGCTGCCCAACGGCCAGATCGTGGACGATTCCACCGGCCTTGTGGAGACGCTGGAGGCTATCAAGCCCGCCTATGACGAGGCCGTCAAAAACGGCGATCCGGTGGGCATCGCCTGCGCCATGAAGAATGCCGGTGTGGGCGTAGGTATTCCCGACTGGGGCCGCTGCAAGCTGATCGTGGAGGCGGACGAGAAGGTGCATATCTACTCCGGCGCCTCCTGTATCGGGCAGGGGCTGGGTACCGTGCTGGTGCAGGTGGTGGTCACCAATACGGGGCTGCACCGGGACAACATCGTTTATGAGCGCAGCAACACATGGATCGCCCCGGACTCCGGCGACACCTCCGGCTCCCGCCAGACGCTGGTCACCGGTGAGGCCACCCGGCGGGCCTGCGAAAAGCTGTCGGCGGCGCTGGCGGGCAAGACCCTCCATGATCTGGTGGGGCAGGAGTTCTACGGCGAGTATCTGGCCAAAACGGACCCCCTGGGGGCCGATGTGCCCAACCCCGTCAGCCATGTGGCCTACGGCTATGCCACGCAGATGTGTATTCTGGACCGGGAGACGGGCCGTGTCAAGAAGATGGTGGCCGCCCACGATGTGGGTAAGGCCGTGAACCCCCTCAGCTGTGAGGGACAGATCGAGGGTGGTGTGGTCATGAGTCTGGGCTACGCTCTCACGGAGCAGTATCCCATCGACGCAAACTGCAAGCCTACCGCCAAATACGGTATGCTGGGTCTGTTCCGTGCCAACCAGATCCCGCCGGAAATTCAGGCCATCGTGGTGGAGAAGCCCGGCCTGAAGGTGGCCGGAGGGGCCATCGGCATCGGAGAGATCACCTCCATTCCCACGGCTCCCGCCATTGCTGACGCCTACTTCCGGCTGGACGGTCAGCGCCGCCTGACCCTGCCGCTGGAGAATACCCCCTACGCCCGGAAGAAGTGATTTGAATTTTTCTGCACCTCCCCCATGCAGTCCGCTGCATGGGGGAGGTTTTTGGGGACGCTGCTGCATGGGCCACGGGTTGGCCGTCCACAGGGATTCTTTCTGTGAAATTTATACAACGTTTTCCCCTTCGTTCATAATTTTTTCACACCTATGTGCTAAAATAAACTTTATTAACGGAACGTATCATAAGGAGGCTTCTGTCCCATGATGATCGAAAAGAGCGGCAGCATCCGTCTCAAGGATATCCCCATTCCCTCCGGCGCCACGCCGGAGCAGCGGGAGCTGGCTCAGGGCATGGTACGGGTGAATCACCTGTACCGCAGTGCCCTGAAAGTGGCCGTGACCCAGATGGAGATCCTGGACGAGGAGTTCGCCAGTCTGTACGACCATTCTCCCATTCACCACATCGAGTATCGCATCAAGACGCTGGAGAGCATCAGCGATAAGCTGCGCCGCCGGGGCTACGACGTCACCATCGACAATATCTATGCCTACATACAGGACGTAGCCGGTATCCGGGTCATCTGCAACTATCTGGATGACATCTACTATCTCCGCAGCCTGCTGACCCGGTCCGAATCCTTCAAGGTGCTGCGGGAGGTGGACTACATCCAGCAGCCCAAGGAATCCGGCTATCGCAGTCTGCACCTCATCATCGACGTACCCATCGTCATCTCCGAGGGGACGCTGCATCTGCCGGTGGAGATCCAGCTGCGTACCATTGCCATGGATATGTGGGCCAGTCTGGAGCATGAGCTGCGGTATAAATCCGACCGCAATTTCTCCGATTCCGACGCCGCACGGCTGCGGCTATGCAGCGAGGCCATCAGCGAGATCGACCGGGAGATGCAGGACATCTATCAGGGCAAGGAACCCAGCTATCATGAGTAAAGCAAAGGAGTGCTGCGGCTGTGCAGCACTCCTTTGTTTTGGATGGTTTTTGCGTACCGACGGCATGCTTTTTCCGATAGCTTTTCCCTTTGTGCCTCCGGCGGCCCACTTTTCCCAGCAGCTGGAAAAGTGGGCAAAAGAGTCGTTTGAAACCGATGGTTTCAAAACTTTCTTTCCTCTCAAGAGCTTCGTTTATTATAGGTCGTAACGGGAATTGACTCAGCAACAGACCCGCTGCCGCTCCCACTCAGTTGAAGGGGTAGGAGCTTCTGGTCTATGATATCGTGCCCGGGACAACAAATTTCTCTCCCTGATACCGGCCGTAGTACGAATACTTGCAGAAAATCCTATCCGGATACTAAAAAAGCCCTCCTGCCTGAAGCAGGAGAGCTTTCGTCCGTCTCTGCGGAGCCGCCTGCTTTACAGCGCCGCCCACTCCTCCTCCGTCAGCAGCGTGTTCAGCGCCTGCAAAAGGGCGTTGGGGGTCATGCGCTCCGGCAGACTCAGTTTCCTGCACAGCGCCTGCCGCCGGGCGGCGGAGTCGGGGCCGATCAGTCCCTTTTCCAACAGATCCGCCTTGGTAAGCCGCAAGGGGGCCGCCGGGGCCTCCTCTCCCTCCCATGTGGCGCCGCAGCGGCGCAGGGCTTCCAGCAGCACGGCGGGGGGCATCCCCTCCACGCCCAGCTTGCCCTCCTTACCGCCCTTGCGTTTGCGGCGCTCCTTGCCGTACACGTCCGGCACATAGGCCTGCAAGATCTGCTCCGGCGGCAGAACACCCTTCAGGTGATTGCGGATCACAAAGCCCGCCCCGTCCGGGTCCGTCATAAGGATGACGCCGCGGGCCGCCGCCAGACGGCGGAGATAGGCCAGCTTCTCCCGGTCGTGGAACACGGAAAAGCCTCCCGTCTCCACGATAACGGCGTCCACCACCTGCGAAAGAGCATTCTTATCGTACCGCCCCTCCACCACGATGACCTGCCGCACACGGGGCTTCACCGGCTGCCGGCCAGTTCCATGAGGAACAGCTTCAGCTCCGCCTCGCTGTCCATATTCTTCTCGCTTTTCATCCGCCGATCCAGCCTCTGGCATCGGATGACCGCCGTTTGACACCATTCGTGATCCACCTTTCCTGCCGCCTGCATCAACAGCTTGGCGGGATAATCGGAGCTCATGCTCCACAGCTGCTTGAGCCAGAACCGGTCCTTCCCGGCATCCAGCGCCATCCGGGCCGTATACAGCCGCCTCAGCTCCTTGCCCACCGCCGCCAGTATGACGATGGGCTCCGTCTGCATCCGCAGCAGCTCCCCCAGCACCTGCGCCGCCTGATCGTACTTCCCGGCGGTGATGCTGTTGGTCATGTCAAAGACCCGTGCGTCCAGCACGGGATCCGCCACGGCGTTGATATCCTCCACCGTCACCGCCCGGCTCTTGGCATAGGCGGCGATCTTCCCGATCTCCGGCACCAGCTCCGTCATCAGGGAGCCGCAGGTGAACAGCAGATGATCCGCCGTGGCGTCGTCGATGTCGTGTCCGGCGGCGGCAAAGCGGCGCTTCACCCATCGCAGCAGCTGCGCCCGCTCCTGCTGGCGGAACTCCACCTCGCACACGGACTTGTCCAGCGCAGCGCATAGCTTTTTCATCTTGCCGTCCCGCTTATAGGGCAGCAGATCGTATACCAGCACCAGCGTGCAGTACTCCGGAAAGTCCGCCAGCAGGGCCATCAGCGCCGTGCGCTGCTGCTCATCCAGCCGGAAGATGTCCAGATCCGTCACCACCACCATGGTGTGCTGGGCCATCATGGGCATGGCCTCCGTCACCTCTGCCAGCTCCTGCACTGTCAGTCCCTTGCCGGAGAGCCGGTGGTAGTTGAACTCCTCGAAGCCCGCCGGGATCAGGAGCCTGTGCAGCTCCTCCAGATAGTAGCTCCGCAGATACGTCTCCTCTCCGTAGAACAGGTATACGTTCTGTGGGGTCTGTGCCTTCAGATCCGCCCGCAGGCGATCGAAGCCGTTGTTCTTTTTTTCAGCCTTAGGGGGCATGGTCAGTCTCCTCCGTGTACGGTCACTAAAATATTTCCCTGCCGGTCGGTGCGGTAGATCTCCGCTCCCGCCTGGCTCAGCCGGTCCATGGCCTCCTGCGTGGGGTGGCCGTAGCTGTTGTCGCCCACGCTGATGATGGCCGTCTCCGGCCGCACGACCTGCAAAAGCTCCTGCGAGGAGCTGTATCGGGAGCCGTGGTGGCCCACCATCAGCACCTCGATATCCGGCAGATCGTACTGCCCCACCAGCTTGCGCTCCGTGCTGCCCGCCATGTCGCCGGTGATGAGCACGTCAAAATCCCCGGCGCTGCACAGGGCCGTCAGCCCCTGCTCATTGAGGTCGCCCTCCCCCACCGGGGGATAGAGGCTCAGCACCGCCCCGCCCAGCGGACACTCCACCGTCCGGCGGACATACACCACCTCGATGCCGTTCTTCTCCGCCAGCCGCAGCAGCCGCTCCCTCACACCGTATTCGTCCTCGATATCCGGCAGATACAGGGTCTGCACCTCCAACCGGGCCAGCAGCTGATACAGGCCGTTGGTGTGGTCGGCGTGATAGTGGGTCACCGCCACGGCCCGCAGCCTGTGGATGCCCATGCTCTCCAGCTGATCCGCTGCACGGCTCCCGGCATCCACATAGCTGTTGCTGGAGCCGCAGTCCACCACCACCGCCTGATCCCCGGCATACAGCAGGGTACACTGTCCCTGCCCCACATTCACCGCCATGGCGTTCATCTCTCCGCAGCGGCTGAGCCGGACATTGAGTCCCACCGTCAGCAGCAGGGTCATGGCCGCCAGCGCTGCCGCCACGGCGTATTTCCGCCGCCGCTCCCCGGTGATGGCGCAGGCGGTGAAGAGGGCGTAGGCGTACACCAGCCAGTATTTGAGATAACGGTTGGAAAAATACAGCGCATGGCCCGGCAGACGGGTCAGAGCCGATGCCATCCACAGGACATACCGCACCAGCGCCCACACGCCCCAACCCAGCACCCGTGCCGCCGGAAGCCAGAGAAAGCCCGCCAGCGTCGCCACGAAGGCCAGCATGAAGCTCCATCCCGCCGCCGGAACGATGAGCAGGTTGCTCAGCGGCGCTATGAGGGAAAATGTGTTGAAGTAACAGGCCGTCAGCGGGATGGTGAACACCATGGCCGCCAGCGAAGCGGAGAGATTGGCGGCCACGAAGGACACCACCGCCCGCACCGGCCGCTTCTTCCCCCGGTACAGCCCCTTGAAAAAGCCGCTCAGCCTTTGGGAGAAGCACACCAGCCCCAGCGTGGCGGCAAAGCTCAGCTGCAGGCTCACCCCCGCTGCAGCGAAGGGATCGGCCAGCAGGATCACCAGCAGCGCCGCCGACAGGCTGGTAAGCCCGTCGCTCTCCCGGCGCAGCAGCGGAGCCGCCAGCAGGAATATCTGCATGATGCAGGCCCGGACCACCGAGGGTGTCAGACCCACCATCACCATATAAAACAGCAGCACCGCCATAGAGAGCCCCGCCCCCAGCGCCCGCCGCCGGACGGGGAGCAGCAGCCCCAGCAGGGACACCAGAAAGGCGCAGTGCAGCCCCGATACGGCGAACAGATGGGCCACCCCCGCCTGCGTCATGACGGCAGCGTCCTCCTCCGTCATACCGCTGCGATCGCCGGTCAGCTCCGCCGTGACGAAGGCCGCCGTGTCGCCGTCGGGCCATATGGCGGCGATCTTCTCCCGCAGGGCATATACCGCCCGCTGGGGCAGCCACCGGATGCTTCCGGCGCTGCCCTCCTCCGCCGTCAGCGGTCCACGGGCATACAGCAGAGCGAACACGCCCCGTGAGGTGAAGGCCGTCACATCGTTTTCCCGGATGCGGGCGGCGTCCTGCCATTGGGCCATGCCGGAGATCTGCTGCCCCGGCTCTAAACCGGCATATTCCGCATCGGCGTAGACCTCCGCCTTGGCCGCTGAGCCGGAGAGGCGGATGGTGACACGGACGCCCCACTCCGTCTCCACCGGGCGGGAGAGCACCGTGCCGGAGAACTCCCCCATCTGCCCGCAGCGGGCTGTCACCGGAGCCTGTACCAGTGCCTGAAACAGCGCCGTGTACACCAGCGCCCCGCACAGGGCAAAGAGGATCAGCATCCCCCGCAGTCGCAGCCGGGCGGGCATCGTCCGCTTCAGCCCCAGCAGCACCAGTCCCACCAGCAGGCAGGCCCCTGCCGCCCACAGCTGCCAGACGCCCACGCCCAGCAGCACGGCGGCAAAAACGCCCGCCGCAAAGGACAGCGCTATGGTGGCTAAGGTCCGCATCCTCTCCCCCCTCCCTGCTGCTTTTCGTCTTATTATAGCAAACCTCACCGCCCCCGGCAAGGCCTTTCCTTGACAGGTGCCTCATGCGTGTGATAGCATCCATATATGCACTCTCACATGAGAGGGAACCATGAAGCTTCTGGTAAACGATCTGAAGCTGTACTTCGGTCTGATGTTCCTGCTGCCCCTGACGCTGGCCGGTCACAAGCTGCACCTGACCCTCCCTACGGGCAGCTTCTTCCACCTTCTGGTTTTCCTGACCCTCATCGGGGGGGCTCTCCAACAACGACGTGATCTCCTCCCACCAGGACAAATACTACGCTGTGTCCCTGCTGCTGGTTTACCGGTTGGCTCCCCGCACCTTCCGTCTCCGCATCTGATTTCACGAATTATAGCAATGGAGGTTCTGCACCATGACTGATCTGGAACGGGCCAAGGAGGCCCTGACAACCATTGACTGCACCTGCGCCCTGTGCCGGGACGAGGAGGTCCGCACCACCCAGCTTCGGGGGGTAGCGCCCCTTCTTAGCTGGCTGGAGGAGGGCCTTTCCGGCTGGAGCGTGGCCGATCGGGTGGTAGGTGCCGGAGCCGCATGGCTCTATACCCTGCTGCACCCGGCGATGGTCTATGCCCCGGTGATGAGCCGCCGGGCCACGGCCATCCTCACCCAATACGGTGTTCCCTATACCTGCGATGAGGTGGCGGAGTCCATCCTGAATCGAACCGGCACGGGCCTCTGCCCCATGGAGGAGGCCACCGCCAATGCCGCCGACCCCCAGCAGGCACTGGCGGCCATCCGGCAAAAGGTGCAGGAGCTGAGGGCCATGTCCGGCCGCTGATCCCCCCGCTGCCCCAGCCCATGCCCGCCCCACAAACAGCGCAAGCCCCGCAAACAGCGCAAACCTTGCAAATGGTGCAGGCATCTTACCCCCACAAACAGCGCCCCGGCCGCATGGCCGGGGCGCTGTTTCTCCGCAATATCTTCCTGTCACTTCCCCCGTGGGGAACGCCACACCTCCGGGAAGTACTGTACCTCCATCGATACTGCACCTCCGGGAACGCATCCCGATAAAAGCACCATTTGCCCAGAAAAATGCCCGCCGCAGGCCGAAGCCTGCGGCGGGCACGCTTTTGCAGTTGGTGCTTATCCTCTCATGTGACGGTCACGCAGACCTCTCACAGCGAGTGCTTCAGCGAGCCTTACGCTTCAGGACCACCACAGCGGCGGGGATCATACCGCAGCTGATAACGGCCACAGCCACCCACAGCATCACATTGCTGGTGTCGCCGGTTTCGGGAGGCGTAGTGGGCTTGGGATCGGTGGTACCGGAATCACCGGGCTTAGGATCGGGCTTGGGGTCGGGGTTGCCGGGCTCAGGATTCTCAGGCTGCTGAACACCCTCGTAAGCGACGGCGCTCAGGCTGCGAGAGAAGATGAAGTTGCTGATGAAGGTGAATTCATCCGTCTGATGGATCTTGTGGTTCAGTACATTGGCAAACAGAGCGATGTCCATGTTGCCGGACTGATACTCGAAGCCCACCACACCGTTGTTGTAGGTCTCGAACTGCTTCACCAGACCGTCGTCGGTCAGGCAGATGCAGCCCTGCAGGGGATCCTTCCCGGCGTTCTGCACCAGAACGGTAGCGCCGTCGGGAATCTCGGAGAACCAATAGGTACCATACTCGTACATCACGTCGTCACCCTCGTTGATGTAGGTGGCGTTGATGAGAGTGTTGTTGGGATACACCACGCGGCCCAGGAAGTCGGTACCCATCTCGCAGGAGGAGAGCTCCAGATCCACCAGCTCCCCGACCCTGCTAACGGCGGTGGAGGTATAGCCCATGTAGGGAGTACCGGCCTTGACAGCGCCCAGAGCCTCATCATTCAGAGCACGGGAACCCACGATGACGTTGGCAGCGGAGAGGTCGTCGGTGACGGTGAAGCCCATATTGGTCAGAGCCAGCCAGTCGAAACGATAGTTGTAAGAGCCGGAGCGCAGAGTGGTCTCCACGTAGCCGCTGGTGTTGTTGGCGGGCTTACCGGGCAGATACACGGTGGGGTTGTCGATGACGGCGGCCTTGTAGTTGGCGCCGTACACGCCGGTGGCGGTCACGACATACTCATCGGCGATGGTCAGGAAGTCCTCATAGGAGCACAGGAAGTTGCCCTTCTCCTCGCCCTCGGTGATCATGGCCACGGTCTTGCCGGCGTTCAGCAGAGCGTTGACGGCATTGGCGGAATCGTTGGAGACGTTGTCGATGATGACATCGGCATTCTCAACGCCGTCGAAGTCGGCGGTGCACTCAGCCAGAGCGGCCAGAGTGCCCTCATAGTCGATGGTAGCCTGGCAGGACTGCATGATGGTCTCATAGGCGGCGGGCTCAGCCACGATGATACGGTCATAGCCACGGGCATGGCTGCGCTGGGCAAAGCTCTCGGAGTACAGGCCGGACCACACGCTGATGAAGGTGCCGTCGTACAGCTGGCTGTTAGCCAGAGAACGCTTGGCCTGATACATGGAGATGACCGTGGTGCCCTCGGGATAGGTCACGCCGTCATAGACGAAGGACTCGGTGGCCACGTTGACCTTGACATCGTTGCGGGTCAGATACTTCAGCTCCGCAGCGGCGTCGAAGAGGTTCTTCTGGTTGTCACGATCCAGAGGGATGATGTAGCACTCGGGATAGAAGTTGCCGTTCTGGCCCTCGCCGTCGTACACGGGACGCATCAGCTCAGCCTGAGCGCCGGTCTCGTCGTACTGGTTCACGTACCAGGGAGCCACATCGGCGTTGGAGTTGGTGTTGTTCACGCCACGGGAGAACAGCTTGGCCTGATTCTCCAGCATGGAGATCTTGTTGTCACGGATGAACATAGCCTGGGTCATCAGGCCGTAGGGAACCATGTACTCGGCGCTGATATCGCTGTACACGGGCAGCTCCCAAGTGATGCCGGCGGTGCCGATCAGCACGGGATACTGAGAACCGTAGGCAGTGGTCATATCATCCCAAGGCTGGGTCCACTCCTTGCCGGTAGGGGAGGTCTCGTTGCCTCTCAGGAAATCCCGGAAAGGCATCTCGAAGCTGTTGTGATCGGGGTTGTTGGCGATGGCGCCGACACCGACGGCCTCGCCCAGCTTAATGAACTGCTCAGCGATCAGGTCATACTCGTAGTTGGGCTCGTGGGGAGGCGTGCAGGGCTCAATGAGGACGGCGTCCACACGGCCATGGATCTCGGTAAAGACCATGGGATTGAACTTGTTCACCAGAGCCATAGCGTTGGCATCCTCGAACAGGGTCTGGTTGGCCTCGTCACGGTTGGGGTCATAGCCCTGACCGGTGGTACGGGTCATGTGCTCATAACCCTCCACGTTCTGCTCAGGAACGATGACGACGAACACGTCGGTCAGCAGTTCCTTAATATTCACGGTTTCGCTCTCAACGTTGTAGTACTTCTCCAGATCCAGCTGGCCGGAGTACAGGCCCTTGGAGGAACCGCTGGTGGTCCAGTGGTTGTAGCCGTTCTCGCCGCGGATGTAGCCCAGATAGGAGGCGTAATCCTTGATGAGGTCGGGAGTCTTGGCATTGTTTCTTGCCATTTCCTCGGCCAGAAGCGCCTTACCGGCCTCCGTGAAGCCCGTCAGGGTCTTGACGTCAACGGTCTCGTTCTCCAGCAGCATATGGCCGAACTCCAGAATACCGTTGACGGCGGCATTCTCGTTGGAGTGGACGTTGGAGGCGAACATGGGGACACGCAGGTCATCCCACTTGCCTTCCTTCAGCTGAGCCAAGACCAGATCGGGGTCCTGCTCCACCAGTTCGGTGTACTCCAGCCAGCGGTCCACGGACGCCTTCTGGTCGGCAATGATCACGTAGGGGATGTCGTAGCCGTCGGTGGTGGAACGGCCCATGGACTCACGGGAGACGTACAGATCGGTCTCGGCGTTGGCCAGAGCATCCACATCGTCGTACAGCTCATAGATGGTGCGGAAGGTGTCATAGGGAACGACCTTCGTAGCCACGCTGCCCACGGTCTTCTCCGCCACGATGGCGTTGAAGTTGAAGTAGCCGCAGACGTCCAGATACGCACCGCCGTTGTTGTGGGGAGCGCTGTAGTCCACATCTCCGACACCGTCATTGACACGGGCATTGTAGAAGTAGCAGTTGATGTCCATCAGGACCTTCAGATACACCTTACCGTCGTTGTCGGTCTCGACGACCATCTCCTTGATGTCAAACATCTGGACGGTCTTCTGGGTGTTCTGGGTGACCCACTGATCCAGCGTGCCGCCCTCCCAGGGGTTGGGGAACTTCTCGGGGTTCAGGTACTGACGCTCGCCGTCACGTACCAGAGAGAAGCTGATGGACTGTGCCTCGATGGCGGCGGTCAGCTCGTCAGCGGTCAGGGATACGGGAACCTTTACGGTGACGTCCTTGGTGTCCTCAGCCAGAGATACCTGCCAGTCTACCGGCAGGTTGGGGTAGGTATTTGCCAGAGATTTGCCTGGAGCACGGGTGTCATCCGCCAGATCAGCTACGCTGGCGAAGGCAGACACAGGGAATACGAGGGAAACTGCCAGAACAAACGCGAGGATCTTCACCATCAGGCGGGGTCTTCTGTGTTGCATAGTTGCCTCCTCATTCTTCTCATATTGTGTTACTTCGGGTCTTGAGTCTCTGCTTGTGTCCTACGCTTTTCAAACGGTCCGGCCCTTCGTCAGTGGGCTTGTGCGCCTCCTTCCGCCAACTGCCACCGTCAGGATGCCTGTCCGCCCTCTGCCGGCGGACCTTTCCGTCCGTTAGCTTGAGTGTAACAAGTTCTTAACGTATTGTCAATATTGCTATACGTACATTTTGCGTAATATATTTTGTGTATTTCGCTGTCACTCCCGTCAATCAAATTGGCACGCCGCCGCTTTTTTCTGTATATACTGCATAAAAGCAGCCCTTCGATACATCGAGAGCTGCTTTTTAGCGAATTTCCACTTGTTTTTGTCAGAAAACCGTCATACAGATGTCTTGTCCCCATCCGGCGCACAGTACTGCTCCGCCAGACGCTGCACCAGCGCCTGCATCTTCTGCACCACCGGCTCCGGTGAAACGATCCGCAGGCCGCCGCCAAGGCCCGCCACCCAGCCCAGGAACTGGGGACTCACCGCCACATCCACGAAGGCCTGAAAGTGCGTCCCGTCCACCGGCAGCACCGGCACCTCCTTGCCGAACCGGTCGATGAGCACGCCCACCATCTCGTTCTCCCCCTCCAGCGTCACCCGCACCGGCTGACCGCCGTACATTCCGAACAGTTGCTGTGTGTACACGGCCAGGTCGGACCGGGCCATCTTCTCCTGCCCCAACCGGGGCGCCTCCAACAGGGTGATGCGCTTCATCTTGTCCACCCGATAGTGCTTCACCCGGTCCGCCTCGGCGTCATAGGCAATGAGGTAGTAGTTCTCGTCGTCCCACCGCAGATGCCATGGGCTGACGCAGTACCACCCGCCGTCCCGGCGCAGCGCTTCCTTCTTCTCCACCGTCCACTGAAAGTACTGGAAGCGGATCTGCTTCCCCTCCCCGATGGCAGTATGGAGCTTATCGATGTTATAGTAGATACTCTCGTTCATGGTCTTGACCCGCCCGGCGATGAGCACCTGCCGCTGAAGCTGCCGGGCGTCGTGGACGCTGACCAGCGACTCCAGCTTTTTAATAAGACTGCGGGATTTGCTCTCCGTGATGAACCGGGAGGCCTGCACCGCATCCACCAGCAGCTTCAGCTCCGGCAGTTCAAACTCCCGTGACGCCAGCCGGTAGCGGTACTCCCGCCCCTCCTTCCAGCTGTCGATGTCCAGTCCGCAGCGCCGCAGCTCCTCCATGTCGGCGTACAGGGTCTTGCGCTCCGCCTGCACGCCGTAAGCCGCCAGACGCTCCGTCAGCTCCGCCAGTGTCAGTCCGTGCGCCTCGTCCGTCTCCCGGTGAAAGATCTCCGCCAGATAGAGGAGCTTCCCCTTCTGATTCCCGCTCTTGGCCATGTCTCCCGCCCTCCTTTTTTCTCCAGTGTACCACACTTTTTCTCATACGAAAAGCCTGACTGTCCGTTTTATTGGATAGTTTCTCTTTTATAATAGCCTCAAGATCAAGCAAGGAGGCCACGGATATGAAGGGTTATTTCGTCAGCGGAGGATATATGGGACTGGTGGGCGGCAGCTATCAGCTGTTCGCCACGGAGAGCGACTATCTGGAGTATCTGGCAGACTGACGCATGGGGCAGGCTCTCCCCCGCATACACTCCCCCATAGGGCCACGCCCCCATGGGCTGGCAGACAGGAGGAGTGCTATGGAAAAACGAGCCGTGCTGAAAAATTACGGACTTTTGGGGGCCATGCTGGCGGCCATGCTCACCGGCGGCGTCACCGGCTGGCTGTGGCCTGCCGCCGCCGGGACCGTCCGCCCGCTGGGGCAAATTTTCATCAACCTCATGTTCTGCGTGGTGGTGCCGCTGGTGTTTTCCTCCATCGCCGGAGCCATCGCCGGGATGCGGAGCGTCCGCCGGGCCGGGCGCATCATGGGCGTCACGGTACTGACCTTCGTGGTGACGGGCATCCTCGCCGCCGTGCTGATGTTCCTGTTGATGAAGGCATTTCCCCCGGTGCTGACCCCGTGGCAGTCGCTGCCCACCGAGGCCGTAGGGGACTATGCCGCCCCCGGTCAGCTGCTGGTAAATTTCTTCACCGCCGAGGATTTCGTGGGCCTGCTGAGCCGCCGGGCCATGCTGCCCCTCATTGTTTTTTCCGTGCTGCTGGGCTTCGCTGCCAATCTCGCCGGCGGCCCCGACGGCCCGGTGGCCCGTGGCCTGACCGCCGTCACGCAGGTAATGATGCAGCTGATCCGCCTGCTGACCTACTATGCCCCGGTGGCCTTTTTCGCCATCTTCGCCGGGCTGGTGGCGGACTATGGCCCCAAGATCGCCGGGGCCTACGGCCGGGCCATGGCGGTGTATTACCCCCTGTGCTTCGTGTACCTCTTCACCGCCTTTCCCCTGATGGCCCGGCTGGGCGGCGGACGGGGCGGCGTTGGCATCATGCTGCGGCACATCGCCCGCCCGGCCCTGACGTCTCTGGGGACCTGCTCATCGGTGGCCACCATCCCCGCCAATCTGGAGGCGGCGGAGGACACCGGCATCAGCCGTGACGTGGCGGAGATGGTCATTCCTCTGGGGGCCACCATGCACATGGACGGCTCGTGCTTCAGCTGCGTGCTGAAGATCGCCTTTGTCTGGGGCGTATTCGGGCAGGAGCTCACATGGGGAAAGCTGCTGCCCATCGTGGCGGTGGCGGTGCTGTCCTCCGTGGGGATGTCCGGCGTCCCCGGCGGCGGCTACATCGGGGAGTACATCATCTGCTCCCTCTTCTTCCCCCGGCAGATGGAGATGGCCTTCCCCATTCTGGTGGCCGTCGGCAATCTGGTGGACCCGCCCGCCACCATGATCAACTCCTCCGGGGACTATGTGGTCTCGTTTCTGGTGTCTCGCTTCGTGGACGGCAAAGACTGGCTCACCCGCCATCAAAAGGGATAGCAAAAGCACCCTCCGGCATAGACGGGTGTCCGTAAAACAGTTGATCCTCCGTATGGCTTAGACCATG
>ERZ840096.212-NODE-212-length-97098-cov-8.797760_pt1 | contig 97098 bp, 72 predicted proteins | sample MGYA00519878_ERZ840096 | MGnify/ENA primary metagenome ERZ840096 (study PRJEB31850, sample SAMEA3708865) | human gut metagenome | biome: human gut; feature: human-associated habitat; material: faeces | place: China | collected 2014 ...
ACCTGCTGAGCTAGCGAATCAATCCTTTATTGCTGTTAAGCGGGTGCAAAGATAGGCACATTTCTTGAAAAAACAAGAGTATGGATGAAAAAAGTTTGTATTATTTTTATTCGCAACTATCTTTCTGCTGATTATCAGATGATTCTGTTTTATGGATATTTTCGCGATTGATGATGAATCGCTGATAATAGGATAACATTAATGTGGTAAGTGGAAGAGCTATGATCATGCCCAACATTCCCATTAGAGACCCCCATATAGACAAGGATAAGAGAATAATGGCTGGGTTCAATCCTGTTATCCTGCCCATGACACGGGGCACTATCAGTCCGTCTTGAATGGCTTGTACAACGGCGAATACGGCTGTTGCCGATGCTATGATAATCCAGAAATTACCTCCTGTGTCTGCAGCTTTCAGGATGGCAAGTATAATGGTAGGTACAAACCCGATAACCTGCAGGTAAGGTACCATATTAAGGGCGCCGATAAACAGTCCCAAACCTATAGCCAGCGGGAAATCTATGATGAGGAATCCGATACTGAACAGGATACCCACGCATAGGGCGACAAACGCTTGTCCGCGAAAATATCTGTTCATGCCGTCTTTGACATCATTGAATAGGTTTACCGCAAAAGGACGGTATTTCTGTGGAACAAGATGGGCCCAGCCTTCTGCGATGCTTTCATAATCCAATAGAATAAAAACGATGTACAGGAGAATCAGAAAGAAGGTGAAAAAGCTGAATAGCAGATTGACCGATTCTGACAGCAGGGACCATAATCGGGGGACTGTCTCCTTGAGGGCATCTAAAAGACTCTCCTCCTTGAAAAGCTGGTTGAGGAATTGCATGTCGATGTTCTCCCTTAAAAATTCCGATAGTGTTTTAGGGACATTGCTGTCATGGCCTCCATTGGAAAAGTATTCTATCAAAAGATCCTTGACTCTACCGAACTCTTGTATCATAGGGGGGACAAGCAGGTAAAATGCTGCTCCTCCTATTGCTAAAAGAGTGATCAAGGCGCAAAAGATGGAAATGACGCGGTTCTTTAATCTTAATTTGTATTGGAAGAATGTGACCAGTGGGTAGGTGAGGTAAGCGATGAGCCATGCTATGAAAAATGGCAATAGCACACCGCTTAAGCGTTTGAGGAGCATAAGTATGCCGATAATGATAATTCCGAGGATAACTCCGCGGATGAAACTGTCGAAAGTAATTTTCTTACGTTCCATAATGTTTGGATCTGTTATTGTAATTAATCACCGTTTGCCTGCAGGTCGTTCCGGATGGCCTGCTGGTAACATTCACGGCACAGAGGCTCATATTCTTCGGTTTCTCCCAATAATACTTGTTTGTCGTTTTTGACGGTACGGTGGGAAAAAGAAGCCAGTTGTCCGCACTTTACACAGATGGCATGTACTTTGGATACTTCGTCGGCGATGGCGCACAACCCCGGCATCGGACCGAAAGGAATTCCACGGAAGTCCATGTCCAGCCCGGCGACGATAACACGTACGCCGTTGTTGGCCAATTGGTTACATACATCAATTAAACCACTGTCGAAGAATTGAGCTTCATCGATACCTACTACATCGATTTCGGAGGTAAAAAGCAGGATGCTTGCGGATGAGTCTATCGGGGTGGAGGCAATGGAATGGCTGTCATGTGACACGACATCTGCGTCGGAATAACGCGTGTCTATGGCAGGTTTGAATATCTCTACCCGTTGTTTGGCAAATTTGGCACGCTTCAGCCGCCGTATCAGTTCCTCGGTCTTTCCCGAGAACATTGAACCGCAAATAACTTCAATTCTTCCTCTACGTTTGGTTTCTTGTATATGATCTTCCGAGAATAATACCATATTTTCAAGTGTTATGATTTAGATGCAAAGGTAATACTTTTTAAATAGTATGCCGACTGCCGCATCTTATAAAATAACTAGTATAATTATCTTTTTGTACCTAGCCAAGTCCACTTGTGCCAGATATATTCCAATGGCCCTTGCTTGTGCCGGGACAGCCACCATTTACATAGCCTTACCTGAACTAAGAATGTGAAGAATCCAATCAGTAAGCTGACTGTGTATCCGCAATAGGGGGCAAGACTCAGGCCGAACGGGAAGTAAATGGCCGCTCCTATGATAGATTGGGTTATATAGTTTGTTAAACTCATCCTACCGTAGAAACGTAAATTGTTGGTGGCGTTGCGGAATCTTTTGCTTTGATAAAGAAGGGTGAAAGATGCGGTCAAAACCAGGGTAAAGGCCAGTTTCTGCCACATGTCGAATATGGTTCCTACCGTCTGCCGTATAATTGTATCATTCTGCATGATAAGTTCTTTCAAAGTATATAGAGGAGCGAATGCTACGGCGGAAATGATCAATATTCTGACCCAGAAGTGGAGATTCTTTTCAGAAGGTATAAAGAACTGCTTTCTGCCGATGTAAACCCCTAACAGGAATAATCCGGCCGTCTGAAAGAAGCGTCCGGCATTTATAGCCCATAGAAGGCTTGCTTTCTGCCCCAATGTAATGTTACCTGAAATGAAATCCCAAAAGTTTCCCGCCTTTGTGTATTCCGCTACCTCTGCATACATTTCACCTACTTTCAAATCCGGTAACTGATGTGCCGGATTCATCAGATTGGCAATGTAATGATACCATTCGACAGGTTGCAATAGAAATATGACGGCAGTTATGATAATTGCCTTGTTGCTCCAATTGCGCGTAAAGAACAATACGAGCCCGACTATCGTGAATAGCAACAGGACATCTCCTGCCGGGAAAAAGGCGGCGTTTAATGTCGCGAATCCGGCTAGCAAGATTAAACGCCATAGAAAACGATAGCCAAAATCTTTGCCTTGTCTCTTCTGGTTCTGGGTCTGAATATAGAATGTGAACCCGAATAGGAGGGCAAATATGGCATAGGCTTTTCCGGCAAAGAGGGAAAATATCCCGTTGAATACTCCTTGGTCCAGAATGTTCAGCCACTCCGGTGAGTCTGTCGGATAAACGGGAAAAATAAAATGTTCCAGATTATGAACCAATATAATTGCCATTACAGCAAATCCCCGTAGGGCATCTATTACCTCAATACGAGGATTTGTGTTGGGAAGTTGTTTCATGTGTTATTTATTTGATAATAGTTTGATTTGTTGATTCATAATGAAAAAAGTATTAGGTAAAGGCTATCGTATTTATTATAGCTATGTAACCATGTGTTGCAAAGGTAGGAAAAATAGAGTAAACAATGGAATATACTGAAAAAAGTTCTAATTTCCGGCTTGAAATAATACTTTTGCGTGCTTTCTGAGATTTTTTCATTATTTATTTCTACATTTGTGGCATTAACACGGACTGTGTAAAGGATATGCAAACCTTATTAAACGACATAGAACTGGACATTCAGGAATTGAAATGTTTGATGCAGGCTATTTCAAATGATGCCAATCCGGCATTGAGAATAGTGGCAAAACGAAATATTCAGCAGATGAAAGCGCGTTTGGATGCGTTGCAGAAAATGTTGGATGAGGCGTCCATGGATGCCGGACTTGTTTCTCCGGTTACTCCGGTTACTTCTGTTATTTCCGGAGAACCTTCTTCTGCTGCTCCCGAAGAGTCTTCTTCTGTTACCCCCGGAGAGCCTTCTTCTGTTGCTGTAACAGCAACTACTTCTTCTATTTTGGCAGAACGTATTAAACCTGCCACAAGTTTACGTCACGCTATCAGTCTGAATGACTCATTCCGTTTTGCAAAAGAACTTTTCAATGGGGACTCTGCCCGCATGAATGAAGTAGTACGTCTTATAGGTGAAGTATCTACTTTGGATGAGGCAATGGTTATTTTCAACTCGGAAGTGCATGTGGACGATGAAAATGAAGCTGTAGCCGATTTCATGGAACTTCTTAAAAAGTATTTCAGCTAAATCACTGATGTGTATGGGAAAACTTTATATAGTGCCTACTCCGGTAGGAAATTTGGAAGATATGACATTTCGTGCTATCCGGATATTGAAGGAAGCGGATTTGATTCTTGCCGAGGATACTCGTACCTCGGGGATATTGCTGAAGCATTTTGAAATAAAGAATGCCATGCAGTCTCACCATAAGTTTAATGAACATAAAATGGTGGAAAGTGTTGTTAATAGAATAAAGGGTGGTGAAACTGTGGCTTTGATTTCGGATGCCGGTACCCCTGGGATATCTGATCCCGGTTTTTTAGTGGTACGTGAATGTGTCCGTAACAACATAGAGGTGCAATGTCTGCCGGGAGCGACAGCTTTTGTTCCGGCACTGGTAGCTTCCGGATTGCCCAATGAAAAATTCTGCTTCGAAGGTTTTCTTCCGCAGAAAAAGGGGCGGATGACTCGTTTGAAAGTGTTGTCAGAGGAGTGCAGAACCATGGTGTTTTATGAGTCGCCTCACAGACTGGTAAAGGCGTTGATGCAATTTTCCGAGCATTTCGGACCAGAGCGTCAAGCGTCAGTCTCACGGGAAATATCCAAGGTGCATGAAGAAACGGTGCGTGGTACCCTTGTTGAATTGATAGAACATTTCACAGCCAATGAACCGCGTGGTGAAATAGTAATTGTAGTAGCAGGAATAGACGATTAAATAACTTCATTAACAAAACGTAAAACAAAAGCGTATGAAAAAGTTAGCAATTTTAATTGTATGCGCAGCTGTAGTGGCTTCGTGTGATAGCTTTTCTGGTGGCAGCAAAAGCCAGTTGAAAGCTGAAAATGATTCTCTTTTAATGGAATTGACTCAGCGAAATGCCGAGTTGGATGAGATGATGGGCACTTTCAATGATATATCTGAGGGATTCCGCCAAATTAATGCAGCGGAAAGCCGCGTTGATTTGCAGCGTGGTGCAGTGGCAGAGGGTTCTTTGAATGCTAAACAACAGATAACCTCGGATATCGAGTTCATCCGTAAGCAGATGGAAGAAAACAAAGAGCAAATTGCCAAACTGCAATCCATGTTGAAGAACAGCAAGAACAACTCTGCCCAATTGAAGAGGGCTGTTGAGTCTTTGACACAGGAATTGGTGGCCAAAACCCAACGCATTGAAGAACTGCAGGCAGAATTGGCTTCCCGGAATATTCGTATTCAGGAATTGGATGCGGCAGTAACAGGCTTGGCTGCGGATAAAGAAGCATTGTCGGCAGAAAATGAAGCTAAGGCCAAGACTGTTGCCGAACAAGACAAAGCACTCAATACTGCTTGGTTTGTATTCGGAACAAAGAAAGAGCTGAAGGATCAGAAAATCTTGACTAATACCGGACTTTTCCAGAAAAAGCAAGTCTTGAAAGACGGTGATATAAATAAAGACTACTTTACACAGGTCGATATCCGTACTACGAAAGAAATAAAGCTGTATTCTAAAGACGCTGATATCTTGACGACTCATCCTGCCGGCTCTTACGCTTTGGAAAAAGATGATAAAGGACAGCTCACTTTGAAGATTACCAATCCCAAAGATTTCTGGAGTGTATCTAAGTATTTAGTAATTCAGGTGAAATAACACTTCATACAGTGTATTTTTAATGCATACAGTTTACCGCAGATTGGCACGGATATTGGTTGAAGTGCGGATCTGCGGTAATTTGTGTTTTTAATGTTGTAACCGGTTTATGGCTTATTCTTATAAAAATCTCTTTTTTGATCTTGATGATACTTTATGGGCGTTTTCGGTGAATGCGCGTGATACATTTGAAGAAATGTATTTAAAATATGGTTATCACCATTATTTTCAGTCCTTTGAGCATTACTATACTATCTATCAACGTCGTAATCTGGAATTGTGGGAGGAATATGGAAACGGGAGAATCACTAAAGAAGAGTTGAATCGCCAACGTTTTCTGTATCCGTTGGAAAGCGTGGGGGCAGGGGATGTCGCTTTGGCGAAAGCTTTTTCCGATGATTTCTTTTCTGTGATTCCTACCAAAAGGAAACTAATGCCGCATGCGTATGAGGTTCTGGAGTATTTGTCGTCAAAATATAATTTATATATTCTTTCGAATGGATTTCAGGAATTACAATGCCATAAGATGCGTTCGGCAGGTATAGATGTCTTTTTTAAGAAAGTAATCTTGTCTGATGATATTGGTGTGTTGAAACCTTGGCCGGAAATATTTCATTTTGCTTTATCCGCTACACAATCTGATTTGAGGGAGTCTTTAATGATAGGTGACAGTTGGGAAAATGATATAACGGGAGCCAAAGGGGTAGGGATGCATCAAGTATTCTATCATACAACCGGGAAGACAGGATTACCTTTTCAGCCGACTTATCAAATATCCGATTTAAAAGAATTAATGGAATTTCTGTGAAATTTAGGATTTAGTTGTATTTTTGCCAATAGAAACGTTTAAAATACAGCTATGGAAACTATCTTGCCTTTCGCTTTGCTTTGTTTTACCTCCTTCTTTACATTGACGAACCCTCTTGGAACCATGCCGGTATTCTTGACCATGACTCATGGCATGACGGATAAAGAGCGGCAGTCTGTGGTGTCTCGTGCCACATTGGTGGCTTTTATAACGATTATGGTCTTTACTTTTGCAGGACAATTCCTTTTCAAGTTTTTTGGTATATCAACGAATGGATTTCGTATTGCAGGTGGTGTAATTATCTTTAAAATAGGGTTTGATATGCTACAGGCACGCTATACTCCCATGAAATTGAAGGATGAGGAAATCAAAACTTATGCGGATGATATTTCGATAACTCCGTTGGGCATTCCGATGCTTTGCGGTCCGGGTGCTATTGCCAATGCCATAGTGTTGATGCAAGATGCTCATTCTATTGAGATGAAAGGCGTGTTAATCGGTATGATCGCATTTATTTATCTGATTACTTTTTTCATATTACGTGCTTCTACCCGTCTGGTAAGAGTGTTGGGAGAAACCGGTAATAATGTGATGATGCGTTTAATGGGACTTATTTTGATGGTTATTGCTGTTGAATGCTTTGTCAGTGGAATGAAGCCTATATTGATTGATATTTTAAAAGAGGGAGTTTCTGGTTTGCTTTGAATGTAATTGTCTTATATAAAAGAGGTGTCTTTACTGCAAGTGTGCGATATTTATGTAATATTGGGAATTATCGATCGTATTGTTAGCTGGAAAAAAGGAGGCCGGTGGCCAATTATGGACCGGACTCCATTTCTTTCCTTTAATAAGAACTGATATCAATTACATCTATGCCTTCTATGTTTTTTAACTCAAATCCATTAGAATTCCAACTTTCAATGACAATCTGTCTGGAAGTCCCGGAAGTATAGGGGTGGGACAATCCTACGCTATAGCTCTCGTTAACACCATCGCCCCAGGATACATTACCAAAAATATTGTCGCCCGTAAGTGTCGGTAATAGTAAATTCTGTCCCGAATGTGTCAGCCGAAGCACACCGTAGCCTTCCAATTGTCCCATTTCGTCAGTATCCTGATTCAGTGAGATGGTCTCTGTCTGGTCTGGAATAAATTCAATGCCATAATCTGTCAGCACCAGTCTGAAGATGTATTGGAATCCTCCTTTCATCTCCACTTCGGGAAATTTTACTTGATATTCCTTATCGTCGATTCGGACCTGCAGAACAGCGGTCTTTGTTTTCGTATTGAAAGGTATCCACCAAAGACGAGGCAAGTCCGAGGTCCAGCCACCGGAAGTAATTTCTTTATCGATAACCAAGCCGACGTTTTCTTTACCCGTACCTTTTACTTGTCCAGTCTGTACATTCAATGTTCCACTTGTATATACCTCTTCTCCCGAAATGCTGATGCCCTTCAACTTACCGTTACCTGCATATCCTTGGCTGCTGATGTTGAATGTCACCAATGAAAGAGCGTGTTTCAGCGTCAATTTGGCCACATGCGTGGTATAAGTGACTGGAACAAAATTGCCGGAATAAAGTATGTCTTGCTGCTTACTGATGTCAACGGGGATGGCAGACAGGTCGTTCACACCTTCCACATAGGGGGAAACGGCATAAATGAAAGACTTCTCTTCTTTGGATAGCCTGATTGCGGGAACAATCTCCCAAGAGCTTCCCGTATAAGTAGCGGTAATGTTCTCCACCATATCCGGAGCGTCTATACGGCCATAGGCTTTGGCATACAAGTTCATGGCATCGTCTTTTTCAAATGTAGTGGTTACGGTTGCCTTTGTTTGGATTTCGGTAGTAATGGACACTTCCACTTTGTCGGTATCGGTATCTTCCGTTATCTTGTCTTCGCTGCAAGCAGCCAGTAATAGAACCAGGCTGCCAATTAATAACCAGGATGTTTTCATATTCTCATTGTAGTTTAGAGATTATACGAATAGTCTTTATCTCGTCTGCGCACTTCAATTCCAGCGAGTTTTCACCGGCAGGCAGTGCTGAAGCGTCTAAATTCAATTCCGGCAACGGGTCAAGCGCCCCTTGCTCTAAGATACTGCCGTCAGCCCCTTTCAGCACATAGGTCACGTTGTGCTTCGTGGTCAATCTGAAAGTGTGCCTTTGCCTGTCATATTTCAATGTGGTTGTCTCCTCAATGCTTTTCCAGGGTTCTACGACAATGCGGAATATCTGTGTCAGCTCCGTATTGCTTTCCGTGTCTTTAACCGTTATTTCAATATCCCATTTGGGTATTTCGGCATTGAGCACTTCGGTTGTTTTCAGCATTCCGTTTTCGTACTTGAAAGGAACCTGCTCATAGCTGCCGTTGGCAGAATTATAAGTGCCGTGCACTGTGACGTCGTAAGTGCTTTTCACGTCTTCACCATTCACCTTTACGCTTCCGATCACCGATCCGTAAGGTAGTCCTTCTTCTATCTTGTTGTTACTAAGTGAGATGCTTCGCAGTGTCTGGTTGGGAGCGCCTATGCCGACCACTACCACATGATAAGCATCATAATCCATCTGCATAGCTGCGTCACGTAAGTTATCTATGGAGAACTCTCCGTTTCCATAACCGCCCCATCCCCAATTTACGTGGAAATGTCCTTTACCGTCATAACCGTCAATGTTGAAGCTATGACCTGCATTGTTTTGGGTATCTACTGCATTATATATAATCGCTCTTCCTGCATTCAATTCGTTAAGGAGCAGTTGTTCCCAGTCTCCTTCATATTCATCACGCCAATAGTAGGAAACGGATTCCGGGTAAGAAAAATTATTTATGAGTGCCTCCGATATCCTGTAGACTTCATTGCTTGGTATCCCTGAACCGTCTTCACCATAATTCATACGTACACTCATTCCGGCATGGTATAGCAGGCGGGCCGTTTCGTCAAAATTATTGCTCCCTGCCATAATACGATTCCAGTCATAAGATAACTCCTTGCTGAAATCGATGCTGAGACCGCCATAATTAGGGCTTGTGTACGAGATGTTTCCTTTGGGCTGAACCGGCCAATGTTGTACACTCATGGCTTGGCTCATGGCTACTGCCACACAACCCACCAGTGCTTTTTTCTGCGGGCAATACTTGTTGTACGGTTCACTCTGGTTCCAGTTCACTTCAATCAACGGGGGAATTTCTTTCTCTGAAGCCCGGGTACTGACACCCGCTACATCCGTCCAGCCCCGGTGAGGGGATGTGACTATGCGTGCTAATTTTAATATTTGCTGTTCATACTCGTTCAGTAGATAGTGCATATTTTCAGGTAGCAAACTGCTGTCCAACGAGCCGCTTTTGGAATATCCCAGAACGGGAACTACCACGTCGTCAGCCGATACAATGATCCAGCCTTCAGGAGCAAGGTTGATGATGTAATAAGCGTTACCTGTTTCTCCTGCGGCGGATATGCTCCGTATCCCGACCGAGTTTACACCTCGTGTCCGCATAAAAGCTATTGCATGCTGCTTGGCTTGTTGTACCGTCACCTCTTTGGCATATCCTGCCGTAAAAGCCATCAATGCCAATAGTATAAATAAACATTGCTTTTTCATGGAATTATAATTTAGAAAAGGAAAGAAAGGGCGTGTTCCCGTTTGTAAGGACACGCCCTCCATCCTTCATGTCAATGAGGAAAGGTTATATTCTTATTTGGTCATAGTGATGTTGCCAATTGCATCCCAAAGATTTCCACTGAGTTGTCCGCTTCCGGCAGGAGCTAAGAAGAAGTAAAGCACTTTGGAGGTATCAAATGTAATAGTTTTCATATCCTCACTGCACTCTCCGTCTATAGTTCCGCTGGTAACCATCTGATTTCCATTTACTGTTCCCAGATAAACATCGAAATTGCCATCAGTAAAACCTACGTTCTCGGCAAACATGGTTCCTAAAACAAATGACAGTGTCACTTTTTTGGTTGTCATGTCAAAATTGTAGGCTAATGTTGCCTGAGTCCAGGCATATCCCATCATACCGGTCACATAAAGGGTTTGGTTGTAACCTTCTTCGTTCTCTTCATAACCGATCACGTTCACATCCCAAGAAAAATTGCCGGTATAAGGGCTGGCTCCCTCCATCTTCCATTTGCCTTGTAGCTTTTCATAGAAAGCAGAGTCATTGTCTCTTAAAGATACGGTCGTTACTGCGTTGGTACCAATACTTCCTCCCTCTACTTTGGTAATGGTGACGGTGAAAGTGCGTGTTTCATTGATGTCATCGTCATCTACTGTAGCGATTTCAATATTACCGCTTGTGGCATCTGCAGGAATAAGGATTGTCTTCGAAGTTACATAATAGTGAATATTATCCATGGCTGGATTTTCACCGGTTTCCGCTACCTCTACCGTGATGCGAATAGGACCATTTTGAGTCCCCTCTACCTCAATAGGGACATTGAATATACCTTTATTTTCTTTAACGGATATCTCCGTTTGTCCCATGCTGACCGTAGCGTTCCCATTATTCCAGTCATTGTCATCATCCGAACAAGCTGCAAATAAAGTCGCTGCCAGCAACAGTGCAAATATTTTGTTAATTTTCATATTTGAATATTTCATTAAGTTCTACAAATTAATATCCAGGATTTTGTTGTCCGTTCAATTGTGGGTTGTTTTGCATTTCGTCGGTCGGAATAGGCCATACAAAACGATAATCGCTAGCTTCGTATGATAAATCAGCACCCAGTTTCACTACAATATTTTCAATGGCCGGGTTTTCAGGATGCGACGGGTTACGTTTAAAGCCTAATCCCCAGCGGCGTAAGTCGCTCAAACGGAAGCCTTCGCCCAATAATTCTTTCAGACGTTCTGTACGTATGGCATTTACCAATCCTTGACCAGAGTAATTGCTTTCTTCATATCCTGCAATGCGCTTTTTCCGTAAATCATTCAAGTATTTATTTGCCAAAGTCGGGTTAGTGTTAACAGCAGCTTCAGCGGCAATCAGATACAATTCACTGGTGCGGAACACTTTGCTCATGTTCATGTAATTGGGCTGAGCTCCTGTTTTCAAAGATTCGTTACCTGGATATTTCTTGAACACATAAGCTTGAGTCTTGCTATCTGTCAACGCCCATACTTCAAAGTAGGTGTCGAAGCGGATATCTCCTTCGTCTCCATACAATTCCAACACATCGAAAGTCGGGATGTAATCAGCATTATCCAAGTTATAAGACAGATAAGTAGAACCAGTGGAATTTCCAAGTTCCGTATTGCTCATGAATGAGCGGAAGATAACTTCGGAACCTTCATCCTTTGTCCACAAGGCTTCATAATCTGTAATTTCTGTCAGCGGATATTTTCCGGAGTTTATCACTTCTTCCGCTTTAGACAGAGCAGTGGCGTTGTCACCTTTCAACAGGGCCAAACGAGCCTGGAAAGCCAGAACGGCATATGATGACAGATAAATGGCATTAGGGGCTATATTTTCGTTGTTCGCTTTTTCAAACTCTACTAATGCATTGTAAGCATCCCCCATTTCTTGCTCAATAAATGAGTAAAGTTCATTTTGGGTGCTACGTCCCGGATAAACGCTACTGTCACCTGTAGGATGATAAACTGTTACGATAGGCAGGCCGAGAGCCGGTGTATCACCTTTTTCGGCAGAATAGGCCTGGCAAAAATGGTCTGCTAACCAGTAGTAGGCATAAGCTCTGATGAAGCGAGCTTCACCTTCATATCTCTTGATATTTCGTATTTCCTCTTCAGAAAAAACGTCAGATTTTAGCAGGGTTTCTATTTTCTCAAGCAGGTAGTTGGCTGAATTGATTACACTGTATAATCCTGCCCAATAGGCTTTGATATCGCCATCGGAAGAAAGGATGTTTCCATTGGAAATCAACCCTACACGGTTACCATTAGCAATTGTACCATGGAATAAATCCGCTTGAATGTCCGTAGAATATACATACGAACCTGTGGTCAATCCTCGAAAACTGCCATACAGACCGTTACGGAATCGCAGGCAGTCATTTACGCCTTGAATAGCACTTTGGTCATCAAGTTTCCCATAAGGCCTCTTGTCCATGTCGCAGGAGGTAACCAAGAGACCGGCCAAAAATAATATAGCTAAATATATTTTCTTCATAATAGTTGTTTACTTATTTAAAATGTTAATTCCAAACCGAAAATGAACTGTCTTGTATTCGGGTAACCAAATTTCACCAAATTAGTATCCGGTTCAGGGTCATATCCAGTGAACTTTGTAACGGTCAAGAGGTTGCGGCCAGTAAAATATATGTTTATGTTTTGAACATCCAAGTGTTTTAATACGGATTTCGGAAGAGCATATTGTACTGTGATATTCTTCAGACGCAAGAATGAAGCATCTTCAATCAAGTGGTCATCGAACTGAATGGCTTCGCTGGCAGCCGGTATGTCGGTAACCTGACCTGGAGTAGTCCACATATTCAGCATATTCGTTGTCTGGTTAACCTTCAAAGCTTGGCTCGGGTTCTCCAAAAAGTAGTTATCGTTACTAATCATGTATTTCTTCCAAGCCCATGTGAAGTCGGCACTTACGGTAACGCCTTTCCAAGAGGCTTCCGTTCCAAAACCGCCAGTATAAGGAGCAAAACGATCTTTGCCAAGTAACACGGCATCACGCTCTTCGTTATATACCTTAGTCAAATTGCCATCTTTGTCATACCAAATCTGCTTACCATCGCGCGGATCTACACCAGCCCGACGAACAAAGAATAGTTCACCTACAGAGTGCCCTACTTTATATTTCAAACCATAGTTGGGCAAAGCGTATTCATCGCGGCCGTTGAATAATTCTGTAATTTCATTTTTGTTATAATTGAAGTTGGCTTTCACGCTCCAACGGAAATCATTGGTATTGAAGATGTCCACTGCTACATCCAGATCCACACCTTTGTTCACCATGGCGCCGATGTTGCCTGCACCACTGCTGAATCCGGTAGTCAGAGAGTAAGGAATATCCATCAACATGTCAGTTGTCTTTTTATGGTAGAAGTCTGCGCCTATGCTTAAGCGGTCGAATAACCGGAAATTAAGACCGATATTGGCAGAAGCTACCTTTTCCCACGTCAAGTCGTAGTTACTTGCTTGCGAAATACCTAAAGAACCTAAGCCGTTATAAGTCTTTCCGCTTCCAATCAAGCCGAAGTAAGCATAGTCGTCGATGCTGGAGTTACCGGTAGTACCATAACTGGCTTTTACAGAAAGCTCGTTTATCCAGTCTATATTGTCCATGAATCTTTCTTTTTTCAGATCCCACATGGCACCTACCGAGAAGAAGTTTGCCCAACGGTCATTCGGAGCGAATTTGGAACTTCCGTCGCGGCGGAAAGCCAAATCCACATAATACTTTTGAGCATAATTATAACTGCCAGTGAAGAAGTATGAGTTTACTACGGACTCAGTTAAAGTTTGGCTCAAATCAGTGGGAGCAACTTTTGTTCCTTGCTGCAGGAACAACTGACGTGAGTCTGTATGCCCGGATGACATTACTCCAAAACTTTCATCCTTGGCGATGATGGACTCTTGTCCGGCCAGCAGTGTAATGTTATGGTCTTCTATGTGAAACTTGTATTCAGCCGTATTCGTATAAGTCCAAGTGTAATATCTTTGGAAAGATTCGCTACGTGCACCGGTGTCTCCCTTATAGACGTCACCCATTGGTGTTTCAAGGTCATCAGTCGGGAAATAAATATTTGAGCCGCGGTAGTCAAAAGCGTTTAAAGCCTGTTGAGCTCTAATGGTCAATCCTTTGATGGGAGTAAGCTCTTGAAATAAGTTGATATTGGCTGTCACTAAGCGTTTTTGAATGTCGCGTGTATCGTTGATGTAGTCCACTGTCGGTGTTTGAGAGAAGTGCAGATATTGCGCTTTGTCACCCCACGTAAGCTTTCCGTCATTGATAGTATAGTAGCGCGGAGAATCGTAGGGCATAGCTTTGCGGGCAAAGAATGCCGGGTTGGTACCATAGATGGCATTAGTTGCCTCAATTTCATTGTTAGTATTATATTTTGCATAACCCAAATTGGACTGTATGCCTACTTTCAGCCATTTCTTCACGCGGGCATCGAAGTTGAAACGTAAGGATTCGCGACGTAAACCGGATTGATCAACTATACCTTGTTGGTCGTGATGGTTTAAAGATAAATAATAAGATGTGTTGCTGCCACCTCCACGTATGTTGGCATCAAGTGTATAAGTAGGTGCGCTTCCATCGAAAACTTCATCTCTCCAGTTAGTGTCAATTCCATACTTATTGATGGCATCCTGTGCTTCTTGTGACAACGGTTGCCCCAACATCTCGCGGAACTTCAAATATTGTTTGGAGTTCATCATTTCTACTTGGTCTTCAACCATGCTTGAGAAACCGAATTGGCCTCGTAAAGTCACAGTTGCTTTTTCATTGAATTTTCCTTTCTTACTAGTGATTACAATGACGCCATTGGCTGCACGCGAACCGTAAATAGCTGTGGATGCAGCATCTTTTAGTACTGTGATGTTTTCAATGTCACCTGGGTTCAGCGAATTGAAAACTGTTGAAGAAATAGGTGAGCCATCTAATATAAACAAGGGAGTTGTACCAGCGTTAATAGAGCTTACACCGCGTAAGCGAATGGAAGCGGACTTGGAAGGGTCTCCTGAACCGGAAAGTACAGACAAACCAGATACTTGCCCTGATAGTGCATCTGTAAAATTGGTAGTAGGATTCTTTTCCAACTTCGTATTGTTCACGGTACTTACGGAACCTACCACAGAACCTAATTTTCTGCCTGTACCATAACCAACTACAATCACCTCGTCCAATAACTCTGTATTGGATTTCATGATGATTTTCATAGTAGGTTGAATATCAACTTCTTGCTCCTGCATACCAATGTAAGAAATCACCAAAGTTTTCGCGGAACTTGGTACGTTCGGTAATGTAAAATCACCATCTACACCGGTAATGGCACCTATTTGTGTACCTTTTACCAATACAGAGGCTCCAATAACTGGCTGCCCGTCTTCTTCAGAAATTACAACACCTGTAACCTTCTGGGTTTGGGCAGTTACTAGGCCTATTCCGACAAAAAGACAGGCCAATAACAGCATTAATTTTCTTTTCATAAATTCTCTCTTAAAGTTTAACTTTACATTAATTGTTTCTTTACTCTAACAAAATGCAAATATATTAATAAAACTGAAACGGGCAATTATTTTAATGAAAAATCCTTGTAATTCTATCAATTTGTTAATAAAAGACCGATTTTTATGCTTAACAACAGCTTTTTTGCATTTAAAAAACCTAAATAGAGTTGCATTAACTATCACTCTGATTCGCTTATTTTAGCATTCTATCTGGTGAAATACATATATTTTAAAACAAAATGGTTAAAAAAAAGAGGTGTACAAGCTCATTTTCTTTCTCTTCCAAGACAAATTGAATGTTCTTAAATACCAAAAAAGAACAAGAATATGAAACTAAAAGGCTCTTTTTACAGATATTAAGTCTTCTTCAACTCTCATAGTGCACAGAATATCGTCTTATTTGTTCATAGTATTAATCAAAAAAACAAGAGATGAGTAAAATTATTTACAATTTGGTGTACAACAGAAAAAAATGCCTCAACAAAAAAGGGATGGCATTAGTTCAAGTAGAAGCTTATTTGGACAGAAAGAAAAAGTACTTCTCTACAAAAGTTTATTTAAAGCCTGAACAATGGGATACCAAAAAGCTTGTCGTTAAAAACCACCCTAATGCGGATGCTTTGAATCGATTGATATATGAGTATATGTCAAAGATAGAAAAGAAAGAATTGGAGTTATGGCAACAAGGACGACGTATTTCTTTGGAATTATTGAAAGATGTATTAGGTACAAGCGAGAACAAAACTTCTTTTATCCCCTTTTTTAGGCAAGAAGTTACAAATTCCGCATTGAAAGAAAGTACTAAAAGAAATCATCTCTCAACTCTTACATTATTGCAAGAATTTAAAAAAGATGTATCATTCTCTGATTTAACATTTGAGTTTATATCATCGTTCGAATATTTTTTGCAGTCTAAAGGATATCACACCAATACGATCGCTAAGCATATGAAGCATCTAAAACGCCATATCAATGTTGCTATTAATAAAGATTATATGGAGATACAAAAATATGCTTTCCGGAAATATAAAATTAAAACCATAGAGAATAAACATACACATTTAGCTCCAGAAGAGTTGGAAAAGCTAGAGAGGCTGAATTTAATTGGGAGATACACTAAGTATCAGAAAACTTTAGATGCGTTTTTGTTTTGTTGTTATGCCGGAATGAGATATTCCGACTTTATCAGCCTAACACCTGATAATATCGTAGAAATACACAAAGAAACTTGGCTAATTTATAAATCTGTCAAAACTAATACGGAAGTTAGACTACCATTATATCTTCTTTTTGAAAAGAAAGGTCTTGTCATTTTGGAAAAATATCAAGACAATATTCAAGACTTCTTCCATCTTAGAGATAATTCAAATGTAAACAAAGACTTGATTATTTTAGCTCGCTTAGCGGGATTGTCAAAAAAAATATCTTTCCATACAGCACGTCATACTAATGCAACTTTACTAATATATAATGGGGTTAATATAACAACTGTACAAAAATTATTAGGACATAAAAGCGTGAAAACCACACAAGTATATACTAATGTTATGGATATGACAATCGTTCACGACCTAGAAAAGAACCACTCACTTATACCTTGGAAGAAAAAGGTGTAGCCCTATCCTCCAAAGGGTGTAGCCTTGGCACTGAAAAGGTGTAGCCCTAACCGCATTAAGGCTACACCCTTTTTGATGTATACAAATTTGAATGATAAAATGATGTAGTTCTAAGACATTAGCGCCTTAAAAGCTTCATTTTTGGTGAATAAATGGTATAACATTGAATGATATATGTTTTTTCTTTCGCTTAAGAATCTGTACCATCAAATCTAAGCGTTTTCTATGTCAAGCTGATAATTCGTCTATATAAACTGTTGGATACAGTATAAATCACATTCAGACTCCCACACAAAAGTATTTGGTATTGAAAAAATCACTGGATGAATGTTGTAATTGCCATAATATAGTAGCAAACGGGTAAGTTTATCTTGTTTTTACACCATCTTCAGTATATTGTAAGCCACATTTCATAATAACGATTTTTTCCTCCACTCCAAATATAGCACTGATTATAAGTCATATATATATTTATTAGTTCCGCGAAAACTTTGGTGATTTCTTACATTGGTATGCAGACGCAGGAGGTGGCAATTAAACCAAGCGTAAAGATTACATTGAAATCTGATACAGAAGTACTTGATGAGGTACTAGTTACAGCTTATGGTACTGCAAAACGTTCGTCTTTTACTGGATCAGCCAGTGTTGTTTCTTCGGAAAAGTTAGAAAAAGTACAGACTTCAGACCCGACAAGTGCTTTAAACGGGCGAGTAGCCGGTGTACAATTTAATGCAGCCTCTGGGCAACCAGGCGGAAGCACTTCTAACAAAGACGGGCAAGCCAAAATTCGTATCCGTGGTATCAGTTCCATCAATGCTGCAAATGATCCGCTGATTATCCTCGATGGTGTACCATACGATGGCGATTTGAACAACCTTAATAATCAAGATATCGAGTCTATGACCGTATTGAAAGATGCCGCTTCCAATGCTTTGTATGGTGCACGTGGCGCTAATGGTGTTATTATGATTACCACTAAAAAAGGGAATAGTGGGCAAGCAACAGTCACTTTGGATGCTAAATGGGGATCCAATTCACGAGCTAGCCGCAATTATGACATGATTAGCAATCCGGGACAATATTATGAAATGTATTATGGAGCATTGAATAATTATTTCTTAGGAAGAGGATTGAGCACCAATGATGCTTATCAACAAACTATGGCTCATATGACTGCATACGATGATTATGGTTTGGGATACAATGTGTACAGCCTGCCTAATGGTGAATACTTAATTGGAGAAAACGGAAAACTAAATCCCAATGCAACTTTGGGTAACTTAATAAACGTAGATGGACAACAATTCTTGGTAAGACCAGATAAATGGATTGATGAAGCTTACCGCAATAGCCTCCGGCAAGAATACAATGTGAGTATTACAGCCGGTAACGATAAGTCATCTTTTTATGCTTCTGTTAACTATTTGAATAATGAAGGTATTACTGCCAACTCGGACTATGAACGTTTAACAGGTCGATTAAGGGCTGATTATCAAGTAAAAGAGTGGTTGAAAGTTGGCGCTAATATGGCCTATATTCACTATGAAGCTAATTCGTTGAATGAAGACGGAAGCAGTGGCTCATCAGGCAACGTATTTGCTATTGCTACACAGATCGCGCCAATCTATCCATTATTTTTACGTGACGGCAGCGGTAATATCATGCAAGACTCAAACGGTTTCATTTGGTATGACTTTGGTCAAGGTGAAAATGCAGGATTGGGGCGTCCCATTTATTTCGGTTCAAATGCCATTGCTGAGTCCCGCCTTAATACTAACAATGGCGAAGGTAACTCCATGAATGCATCTGGGTTCTTTGAGGTACGTTTCTTGAAAGATTTTAAGTTCACTTCTACCAATAGTGTATATGTGGATGAAACTCGTACTACACAGGTGACCAACCCATATTATGGACAATATGCTAGTTCAAACGGTATCCTATACAAATACCACACGCGCGATCTCTCTTATAATTTCCAACAATTACTGACTTGGAAAAAGGACTTTGGACTCCACAATGTGGATATCATGTTAGGTCATGAATCGTATCGTCAAAAATATTACTATATATTGGCCAACAAGTCGAACATGTTTGACCCAACCAATCATGAATTGGCGGGTGCCATTACCAATGGTAACTCAGATTCATATACAACGGACTATAATACGGAAGGTTACTTTGGCCGCATTCAATACGACTACGCTGAAAAATACTTCGTTTCCGGTTCCTACCGCCGCGACGCTTCTTCCCGCTTTCATCCGGACAATCGTTGGGGTAACTTCTGGTCGGCCAGTGCAGCTTGGAACATTACACATGAAGATTGGTTTGATATCGAATGGGTTAATATGTTAAAGTTTAAAGTATCATATGGTTCACAAGGTAACGATAATATTGGAAACTATCGTTATGTAAATACATACAATATTGTAAACTCCTCTGGTAATCCGGCTGCTGTTCCCTATACTTTAGGGAATAAGGATATCACTTGGGAAACTAGTGCCAACTTTAACATGGGTATAGATTTCGAGTTCTTCAAACAACGTTTAACTGGTACCATCGAATTCTTTAACCGTAAAACTACGGATATGCTTTTCTCATTCCCTTTGCCTCCTTCTTACGGTTATACCTCCTATTATGCTAATGTAGGCGATATGCGTAACTTGGGATTGGAAGTGGAATTAAAAGGCACATTAATTAAGACTAACGATTTCCAATGGGATTTGGGACTAAACATGACCCACTACAAAAATAAAGTCACTTATCTACCCGAAGAGCGCAAGACGATGGAAGTAGATGGTGTAAAAGGTTACAGCAGCGGTAATAAATATTATGGAGAAGGGGTATCACTCTATACTTTCTATTTAAACAAATATGCAGGCGTAAATGAAGACGGTGAATCATTGTTCTACAAAAACATAAAAGATGAAAACGGTAAAGTGATTGGGAGGGAAACCGTGACTAATCCTTCACAGGCCGACTACTATTTGTGTGGGACTTCACTGCCGGATGTATATGGAGGTTTTAATACGGCATTCAACTATAAAGGTTTTGACGTTTCTATTGATTTTGCTTATCAAATTGGCGGACAAGTATATGATAGCGACTATGCTAGTATGATGTCTTCACCAACAGCACAAAGTAGAGGGAAAGCCTTCCATAAAGACTTGCTTAATTCCTGGACAACAGGTAATACTGCAAGCAACATTCCCCGCTTCCAATATGGTGACGAATACACAGCTTCCTCTTCTGACCGCTTTTTGACTAGCGCCTCTTATTTAAGCTTGCAAAACATTAATGCCGGTTATACTTTACCCACACGTATCTGCCGAACCTTTGGAGTAGAAAAACTTCGCGTATATATGGCAGCCGATAATGTATATCTGTGGTCAAAGCGTAAGGGCATGGATCCGAGACAAAGTATTAGCGGTACCACCACAACCTCTTTCTATGCGCCTGTACGCACCATCTCTGGTGGTATTACATTAACTTTCTAATAATTATAAATTAATTGAATATGAAAAATATATCTAAAATACTATTAAGCGTCTGCTGCTCTGCCTCTCTCATGTTGAGTAGTTGTATTGATGAAACAATGCCTACCAATGTCGCTACTACTGACCAATTGGGAGCTTCAGATAAGGCGACAGAAGCGCTGTTATGGGCCATGCCAGCATTTGCCAATAAAGTTGAAAATGTAGCAGGAAATGATTGGGAATGGGGATACGGCTCGTTGATTCACATTCGTGACGTAATGACCGGTGATCTTGCCATACAAGCTAGTGCTTATCAGATTTGGTACCAATTTTGGTTTACCAATACCGGTATAGGTCCTAACACGGCTGCCAGTCAATTTATCTGGAACTATTATTGGCAGTTTGTGCAGACTGCTAATAATATGATTAGTGCCGTCAACACTGACAATGCAACCGACACTCAATTGGGATACCTAGGAGTAGGCCATGCTTTTCGTGCTATGTTGTATCTAGATATGGCACAATCTTATGAGTTTTTGGAGAACGACAAGATTTCTCCCATAAATAGGGATGGAAATAACGTTTTACATCTTACTGTCCCTATTGTAACAGAAACAACTACGGAAGAAGAAGCACGTAATAACCCTCGTGTTACACGGGAAGAGATGGCTGTGTTCATCCTAAATGACCTAAACAAGGCTGAGGAATATATCCCCAACTTAACCTCTATGATTAAAACGCTTCCTCACTTAGATGCCGTATATGGCCTAAAAGCACGCTATTATATGTGGCTAGGAGAATATACCAATGCAAAAGACTATGCACGTAAAGCTATTAATACAAGTAAAACATCTCCAATGACAGAGGAACAATGGTTGAGTACCACAAGTGGCTTTAATGACATCTCCTGTTGGATGTGGGGTTCGCAAATGCAGTCCGAAGATGAGGCTGTACAGACAGGTATCTTAAATTGGGCTTCTTTTATGTCACCGGAGGCTTTGTATGGATATGCTTGGGCCAACGGAGGCGGTATTATGAGTAAGATTGACGCTAAGCTATACGCTAGAATCAAGGATACAGATTTTCGTAAAAAAGCGTGGAAGGCGCCTGCTGGTAGCGCGTTGGAAGGGCAGACCCCTTATATTGACCCGTCTATAGACGACTATTTACCTGCATATACAGGTGTTAAGTTCCGTCCGGGTAATGGTAACATGAATGATTACACCGTAGGTTCAGCATCAGCTTATCCATTCATGCGTGTAGAAGAAATGTATCTAATAGAGGCAGAAGCTGCTGCTCATCTTAATGCAGGCGAAGGTAAATCTCTATTAGAGTCGTTCATGATAACTTACCGTGACCCTTCTTATGTATGTAATAACCCGGATATTATTGACGAGATACTTCTGCAGAAACGTATTGAGTTGTGGGGTGAAGGTACTACTTTTTATGACATCAAGCGCTTAAATCTGTCCGTTACACGTGGATACTCTGGGACGAATTGGAGTGATGCTGCACGTCTTAATACAAACGGCAGACCTGCATGGATGAACTTCTGTATTGTTCAAACAGAAGAAAATAACAATGAGGCTCTAAGGGGATATGATAATCCCGATCCAAGTGGATGTTATGATACATGGTTAGGAGAATAATAAACTGACATTACTAAGAGGCCGATGTTTCAAAAATGTATTTGAAACATCGGCCTCTTGTTTTATTTATCTTTTCTGCATACCTATAATAACCAGTATTAAGCAAATGAACATAATTTGCATTTTATTTGGTGTAAAGTAAATTTCTGTTTTGCTCTTAAATGTTAAAAAACAAATAAATTTTCTCAGTCAAATTTCAAAGAATTGGTAATATACAGAATACTCGCCCAATTCATTGCTCACAAAGTCCTTTTCTAATAATCTCTTTATGGTATCCTGTACATAATTTGCCATCACTTTATAAGTCCTCAGAAATTTGAAAACCGCTATTTTTCTTGACTTTCCTTCTTTATAGACAATCATCAATGCTTTCCTTTTGTTTCGGTGGAAGTTGAAATAAGAGAGAAGGATAGATGAAATTTAACTGTGCCAGAATATTGGCAATGACCGTTTCCCCTTTGGCTATTGTATAAATTTCACTAGGCAAAATCATTGCATAAAGTGTATTGGAAACAAACTGGATATATCAAGTAACCCCTTCAAAATGACTATATATGGGATGAATAGTTTCTTGTTCAATTCGTTTTTTTGTTTTTCTAAAAATGCTTCTGAAGAAAGTCTGTATATACCGATTCGTCAATAAGCAAGAGATTCATGATGGCTATATTTTAATAGTGATACGAATATTATTTTACATAAAATATGGATTGTCATTACCAAACAAAAAATGCAAGTAAATATTTTAGTAAAAGTAGAATGTTTTTCTGATATTTACAAAACTCGTATACCGTATCACCGGAAGTGTTGTCCAATATCTCAGATTAATATGCTGTATTTATAATATCTATCAGATAGTCAATACTTTATATCTTTTAATAGTATCACATAAGTAGAGACTTATGTATTAATAACCCTATGCCAATACTTTATAAAGAGGATATTTTATAAAACCGATTTACACCGTCTGTTATATATCTCTTATTATCAATTGATTATATAAATAGTAGTTCCGCGAAAACTTTGGTGATTTCTTACATTGGTATGCAGACGCAAGAGGTGGCTATCAAAGCAAATTTGAAAGTAATTATGAAGTCTGATTCTGAAATGCTTGATGAAGTGATGGTTGTCGCTTATGGTACAGCAAAGAAGTCTTCATTCACAGGTGCCGCATCATCAGTCAAAGGTGACAAAGCATTAAAAGATGTGCCTGTCGTGTCGTTTGAGCAGGCTTTACAAGGATCTACTCCTGGAGTTACAGTAAACTCAACAAGTGGGCAACCGGGAGCGGCCTTGAGCATTCGTGTACGTGGAACCGGTTCTATGAATGCTTCCAACAATCCGCTGTATGTTATTGACGGCGTACCCGTGGCATCCGGTGACATTGCTGTGTCCGGAGTAACTGGTGACAGCAAATCATTTAACGTCATGGCCTCTTTAAATCCTGAAGATATCGAGAATATCACTATCTTGAAAGATGCTGCTGCAGCTTCATTATATGGTTCACGCGCAGCAAACGGTGTTATCTTGATTACAACCAAGCGAGGAAAAGAAGGTAAAACTAAACTAAACTTCAAAGCGAGTTGGGGTGTGAGTGATTGGGCTGTTGAAAACTATAAAACAGTGAACGGTGACCAACAACACGAATTGGCATACGAAGCCTTTTATAATGAAGCCATTCTTTACAAGAATGCATCAGAAGAAGATGCACATGCCTATGCAAAAAGTTGGACTGAAGCTTATGTCCCGAAAAAAGACAGCTATGCTGACTGGAAAGGCGCAGCTTTTAATAAGCATGGCAACTCACAAAACTACGAATTCTCGGCTCAAGGAGGAAGTGAAAAAACTACATTCTATGCTTCACTGGCTTACAAAAAAGAAGAAGGAATGGTGAAAACTTCTAATCTGGAAAGTTATTTGGGACGTGTAAATGCAACTCACAAATCAGCGGATGAGAGAACGCAGATGGGAGTGAATCTTTCTTTTTCAAAGCAAGAGTCAGAAGTGACAAGCGAAGGTACAGCTTACGCTAACCCGTTTTTTATGACCAATTACGCTTACATGCCGAATACCCCGATTTACAATGAAGACGGTTCTTATAATGAAGGCGGTATCTTGGCTGCCCTTAAACTGCCTAATATCATTAAAGATCAAGGTCTGGACAAGAACACGTCTGCCGTCATCAGAAGTTTTAATTCTTTATGGGCCTCTTATCGAATTATCGAAGGGTTGACTCTTAAACAAACATTGAGCTACGATTTTATTTTCAATGAATCAACTACCTACTGGCCCAGCACCTCAAACAATGGAGAGGTTCATAAAGGATTAATGATTAAGATTCCTTATCAGTTCCATAATTTATACTCTTCTACTATATTAAATTATATAAAAACATTTGGCGGTAAGCATAATGTAGATGCCTTGATTGGTTGGGATGTAGATGATAGAAGCACTAGATATGTACAAGCGGTCGGCTCCGGCTATCCCAATGATAAACTTCCGGAATTGGAGAACTCATCAACACCTAAAACCGCATCTTCCGGTTATTCTGATGACAAGCTGCTGTCTTTCCTTTCCCGTTTCAACTACGACTATGACGGCAAATATTACGCTTCCGGAACCTTCCGTCGTGACGGTAGCTCACGTTTAGGAAGTAACAAACGTTGGGGTAACTTCTGGTCTGCTTCTGCTGCATGGCGAATCAGCCAAGAAGCATTCATGGAAAGCACGGCAGATATCATTACCGACTTAAAAATCAGAGCTTCCTATGGTGTGAACGGTACATTGCCAAGCCAGTACTATGAACATTTGAGTTTGTTCGGTAATGGCTATAACTATCAAGACAACCCGGGTTCTGCACCAAGCAACATCGCTAATCCCGATTTGGCATGGGAAAAGAACAACAACTTGAATATTGGTTTTGACGCACGTTTATTTGACCGTATAAACATTTCGTTTGACTATTATAACCGTGACACAAAGGATTTATTGCAAAAAGTCCCTACTTCTATGGTAGTAGGTTTTTCCTCTGTACTGAAGAATGTAGGGTCTATGAACAACAGAGGTGTGGAATTGGATATCAGTGCAGATGTTTTTAAGGATTCACAGATAAGATGGAATACCGGACTGGCTTTGTCTCATAACAGAAATAAAGTGACCAAATTGTATGGTGGACAGGATATTATCAGTGGAACTACTATATTGAGAGAGGGTGAATCTTATTATTCTTGGTGGACAAGAGAATGGGCAGGCGTAGATCCTGAAACAGGAGAAGAACAGTGGGTATTGAATACCCAAAATGAAGACGGCTCTTTAAACAAGGAACTTACAAAGAATCCGGCACAGGCTCAACGAATTGTTGCAGGTAAGCCTGATCCTACGATTGTAGGTGGCTGGAGAAATTCCATTTCTTGGAAAGGCTTGGAATTGAATGCCCTTTTTTCCTTCACGTTAGGAGGGCATATCATGAACGATGCGGCTCTGCTGTACCTCGAAACAGACGGTGAAGCTTTCTACACCGCTATTGGTGAAGACCAGTTGAAAAGATGGCAAAAGCCCGGTGACATAACAGATGTTCCCCGCCGTATTAACGGTTACCAATATGCCCGTTACGGCAGTGACCGCCACATGAAGAGTTCAAACCACTTACGTTTGAAATCCCTTTCGCTCTCTTATGCGCTTCCTTCTCGTTTATTAAAAACTGCAGGAATAAGTAACATGCGTGTATTTGTATCCGGTAGCAACCTGTTGACTTGGGCTGCATACAAGAATGTCGATCCGGAACAAAGCATTAACGGTGTCACCTCATTTGCTTTCCCAAATACCAAAAGTTTCACTTTCGGTATTGAAGTCGGACTATAAAACATAATCTCCAAAAATAAAGAAAATGAAAAAGATACATACAAAATTAATATTGATGGCTGCAATGGTGGTAACTATGACCTTTACTTCCTGCGACGGCTATCTTGATGTAACGCCATCCGATGCTGTGGATAGCGATGAAGCCATCACCAATTTGGAAGATGCGCAAATAGCCTTGAATGGCGCCTACTATGGACTGATTACTAATACTTACTATGGAAATGACTTTATAGCCCGTGCCGAAGTTGGAGGCGAAGACGTACAGACTCTTTCGCTTGGCAAACGCACAGAGAACTATTACCGTTTTATGTATAGACAGAATACTTCTCCATCGGGTTTATGGAGTATCCCTTATAAAGTTATCAACCGTATTAATGTATTGTTGGGCGCCATAGAATCCGGGGTGATTCCCGCTTCCGACGAACTGAACCAGGTAAAAGGTGAAGCATTGGCACTCAGAGCACTTTGCCATTTCGATTTGTTGCTGACCTACGGTACACCATATTTGAAAGATAATGGAGCGTCTTTAGGTGTACCTTTAGTGGATAAGGTATTGCTCCCCAATGAATTACCTTCTCGCTCTACAGTAGCCCAAGGCTACACCATGGTTTTAAAGGACTTGGAAGATTCCAAAGGGCTGATGAGTGAGAATGTAGTGAATGGACACTTCAATAGATGGGCTGCCAAAGCATTGCTGGCACGTGTCAACCTACACAAGGGAGATTATGACGCAGCATACAATAATGCCAAAGACGTAGTCGAAAACGGCCCCTACAAATTGATTGAAAATGAAAATTACGTGGCGTCTTGGCTTGAAGACTTCACAAGTGAATCTGTTTTTGAACTGGAAATCACATCGCTTGCTTCCGGTAATCGCGAATTATTTGGTTACGTGGCTCATCCTACAGGATATGCTGCTGTCATTGGAACGCAAGATTTCATAAACTTGTTGAATGAAGACCCCAAAGATGTCCGTCTAGGATTGTTACAGACAGATTCTGAGGGCAAAAAGCGCTTTATCAACAAATATCCCGGACGTGCCGGTGCTATCGCTGTAAACAATATACGTGTGATTCGTCTTTCAGATGTATATTTGATGGCAGCGGAAGCCGCATTAAGAAAAAGTTCCATTGATCAGACAACCGCAGACAATTGTTTGAATGATATCGTGAAAAGGGCAAATCCTAACGCACCGAAAGTAACTGCAACTATCGACTTAATCCTCAAGGAAAGAAGAAAAGAATTAGTGATGGAAGGACATCGCTTGCATGATATTCTTCGTTTAGGACTGAGTGTAACCCGTACAGGAGGGGATCATTTCTTGAATAAAGTTGACTTAGTGACGGTAACCTGGGATGATTACCGTAGCATTATGCCCATTCCACAAGCAGAAATAGATGCAAATCCTAATATCCGAGATCAACAAAATCCTGGTTATGAATAAGATGTGAAATAGGTTCTCTAAAAAACAAGAGGGTGTGTCGTAATACACGATGCACCTTCTTTTTTATATTGAAGGCAATGGCAAAGAAGGCAAAGCCTCCATCATAAAGTTTAAAAACGTAATTTATCCGTCACGCTGTCACGGAATGCACTCTATTGACTTGATACATAGATATCTATCCCGCGACGGATACCCGTGATGGATACGTGATGGCTCCTTTATCTGTCAAACAGACTACAAATAAGGAATTGATCATTATTTGGATTGTTTCAGTAACCATATTTCAAAAAACTTGTCGTAGGCTTTGTATTCTCCAAGTTCACAAGTGACAAAATCCTTGTCCAGCAATCCTTTTATGGCTCCTTGTACTGAACTGGCCGTTAACTTATAGGTTTTCAAGAATCTGGAAGAAGTAATTTCCTTTGCTTTTCCCTCTTTACAAATGGCAAACAATACTTCTTTTTGTTTTGGAGGAAGTTGATAAAGAAGAGAAGAATAAGTAAAATTCAACTGAGACAGAATATTTTCAATTGCTATGTTCACTTTGTCTGCCGTACAAATGTCACCTATGTCTGTCATTGCATACAATGAGTTGGAAATAAACTGAATATACCATGTTATACCTTCAAAACGCTCATATACGTTTTGAATAGTTTCTTCTGTAATGTCTTTATTGGCTACGATGAAATGTTTCCTAATAAATTTCGTATATGTCCGCATGTCTATTGGATGTAATTCCATGATAGCTGTACTTTGATAAAAAGGACGTGCTGGACTCGTGAATATTTCGCCCATCATATGTCGTTGGGAACCTGCATAAATAAATCTTGCATTGGTACAATGCTGAATGTGGGTACGCAACATAGCCTCAACGTTTTTTTCCGGATATTTGGCAATGGCTTGAAATTCGTCAATAGAGACCAAACAAGGTCTGTCAGCTTTCTCCAAATAATAAAAAATTTCATCCAAAGTAATGGAAGGAGTTTTTATATCTCCCATTTCCAAATTCCAGCCAGGATTTCCTGCGAAATCAAACGAAATTCCAGCCCGAAGTGATGATAAGCAACTTAAAAATAAATCCCACGCTTTTCTGCCTCGTGGTTTCAAGCCATTCAGAATTCCTTTGCCAAGTTCGAAAACAAACTCCTGTAGATTTTTAGTTGCATATACATCGATCAAAAAGGTATAATATTTATCCCCGATATGTTTTTGATGGAAACAATGCTCTATTAAGCCCGTCTTTCCTAAACGACGAGGAGATATTAAAGCTACATTGTTACCATTTGTGATATAACGGGTTAATGTTTCTGTTTCAGTTACACGATCACAAAAATATGCAGCGGATACATATCCATTGGTTATAAAAGGGTTATTTTTCTCCATAAAGTGAATGTTTTACACAAAAGTAATTATAGCTTTATTATAATACAAATATCATAATGCTTTTTTATAGATTCTCTAGTCTAATTTCATATAAATAGAAAGAATTAGAATTCCATTTCCTATTTTATAATAAGTAAGCGATGACTTTATGGTGAAAAACAGACTTCTAATTTATGGTAAAGTTTCATGTTTTTTAAACAATTAGTGCTGGAAATAAAATTAACAACTAAGGAAATGTTATCAAAATAAAGAACTGAAAAGACTGTTAATGATAAATCAAGTAATTTATTTTTAGAAATTACTCCTTATAAAAATGGCAAGTATGTTGCTGATAGATGCGTTTCCTTGAAAACCGACTTTAACATGTTAATAATAAGGTTATTATCTAATATTATAGTAGAAGCTCGGTAGGAGTTTATTATTTATATACCTATCTATACAGCCTTATAAGCAAGGTTAAGTATATGAAAATAGTATTTGACTATCCTTTTACTATATTGAAAATCAATAATATACCTATATTGTAGTTCCGCGAAAACTTTGGTGATTTCTTTTGTAGGTATGCGTACGCAAGAGCTTGCTATTAAGCCTAATATGAAAGTGTTGCTTAAGTCTGATTCTGAGTTGCTTGATGAGGTAATGGTAGTAGCTTATGGTACAGCCAAAAAATCATCTTTTACGGGTTCGGCCTCTACCATTGACAGCAAGAAACTGGCATCTCGTCCCATTACGAATGTTACTAAAGGCTTGGAAGGACAAACTACTGGTGTCTTGACTACTTCCGGTTCCGGACAGCCCGGTGAATCTTCCTCGGTGGTGATTCGCGGTTTTGGTTCTATCAATGCCTCAAAAAATCCGTTGTATGTAGTGGACGGTATTCCTTTTGATGGTTCTTTAAGCTCTATCAACCCTTCTGATATTGAAACCATGACTATTCTGAAAGATGCGTCGGCAGGTGCTCTTTACGGTGCCCGCGGTGCCAATGGTGTGGTGATGATTACTACTAAGAAAGGTAAAGAAGGCAAAACGCAAGTAAACTTACGTTCTACTGTAGGATGGGCTTCGCGTGCCATTAAGGAATATGATATGCTCGACCAAAAAGAGTTCGTCCAATTGAGCTATGAAGCATTGCGCAATGGCTATGTGTTTGAAAACGGCTATTCATGGGCCAATGCTGAAAGCACGGCCCGCGAACGTTTGGGTGCCACGCTCGGTGGTGAACGCTACAATCCTTTCAAAAACTATGCTTGGAATGAGATTATCAATCCGGAAACCGGTCAGGTACAAGCAGATGCTCAATCTGCATGGAATGAAAGCTGGATGGACGCTTTGCAGAAGAATGATGCGTTCCGCCATGAACATCAGCTGTCTTTGAGTGGTGGTAACGAAAAAACGAAATATATGTTTTCTTTGGGTTACTTAAATGAAGATGGTATTCTGACCTCTACCGGTTTTCAACGTTACAACGCACGTGCTAACGTCAGTTCTACTGTAACCGATTGGTTTACGGCTAATTTGAACACTTCGTTGGCTCACTCTTTGCAGAACTTCAGCGATTATTCCGGGAGTTCGGTATCAAATGTATGGTACTCGGCGCAGTTTGTTTCTCCTTTGTTCCCTATGTATATGAAAGACCTGGAAGGGAAAAACATATTGGGTGAGGATGGCAGACCGCAGTTGGATTATGGTGAAAACGGACGTCCGGGCAGTTACAACGACTATAACCCGCTGGGTGGTTTGCTCGATGATAAATCGGATGTGAAAAATGACGTAGCCAGTGTGCGTACCGGATTGACATTTGGTTCGGACAGCGATAATTTTGGGATATTTAAAGGTCTGAAGCTTGCTTTGAATTTCGGTGTGGATTATCGCAATCAGCTACAAAAAGCATATATGAATATGCACCACGGTAATCAAGCTACTGCCGGTGGTTTATTGATGAAGTATAATACTCGTATGCAGAGTTATACCTTCAATCAATTGCTGACGTGGAACCGTTCGTTCGGCATGCACAATTTTGACCTTTTGGCTGGTCACGAATTCTATGCATACAAATATGAATATATGAATGCGGGAAAGACCAACCTGGTTGACGGTATTCTTGAATTGCGTCCGGGTACAACTCTTTATAGTGCGGATTCTTATACCAATAATTATAGAATAGAATCATGGTTGGGGCGTTTTAACTACAACTATGACGAGAAATATTATTTCTCTGCTTCTTTGCGTACAGACGGCTCTTCCCGTTTCTATAAAGACAACCGTTGGGGTACTTTCTGGTCGTTGGGCGGTAACTGGCGCATCTCCCGTGAAGCTTTTATGGAAGACGTGGAATGGGTGAAAAATCTTTCATTGAAAGTAAGTTACGGTGAGCAAGGTAATGATAATATAGGTAGCCTGTATGCTTGGCAGAGCTTGTATGACTTGAGTTGGGCCAATGCCTCCCAAATCGGTGGTATGGTCAGCTCTTTGGAAAATAAAAATGTTTCTTGGGAAAAGAATGGCAACTTCAATGTCGGGGTAGAGGCCAGTCTGTTTGACGACTTTATCAACTTGAGTGTGGAGTATTTCAACCGTAAAACCAAGAACATGCTGCTTTCTTATCCCATGGCTACTTCTACGGGATTCAATGGCTACAACGCCAACGTAGGTGATATGCGCAATTCCGGTGTGGAAGCAGAAATCAAAATCAGCCCCATCAGAACTAACGATGTGAAATGGAACATTACGTTGATGGGTTCTCATGTAAAGAACAAAGTGCTGAAATTGACCGGCGAGACTCCCGAAATTATCTCGGGCATTTACAGTACCAAAGAAGGTTCACCCATCAATACATTCTATATGGCGAAGTCGGCAGGCGTTGATCCCGCAACCGGTGCACAGCTCTATTGGGTGTACGATAAGGATGAACACGGTAATATCGTGAACGAACGTATCAGCAGTGACTACACCAAGGCTGCCAACAGCAAATATTATCAGGGTAATCGTATTCCCGATTTGTATGGAAGCATCGCTACGGACTTGTCTTGGAAAGGATTCGACTTGAATATACTGACCACTTACTCCATTGGCGGCAAAGTGTTTGACGGATTGTATCAAGGCTCGATGAACAATATGTATTATAACGCCAACTGGAACAAACACGCTCTGCGTCGCTGGCAGAAGCCGGGAGACGTAACGGATGTTCCTCGTATTGAGGTAGGTGGAAAGTCAACGACTACCAACCGCTTCTTGGTGGATGCTTCTTATTTCTCTATCAAGAACATCACGTTGGGATATACGTTGCCGAAGGCGTGGATGAATAAAGTTAAACTGAACTCGGTACGTATATTTACTTCGGTAGATAACTTGGCACTGTTTACTCATCTGGACGGTATGGATCCGCAATACAACTTCTCCGGTCAGACGGATTATGCTTATTCTCCTAACAAGACTTGGTCTGTAGGTTTTGATATTAATTTCTAACTTCTAAACTGATATAACAATGAAATCTATATTTAAATATATGTTTGTAGGGCTGCTCTCCTGTGGTACGTTGACTTCTTGCTTGGATGGCGCTTTAGAGACATTTCCCACCGACTCAATGTCGGGTGATGGCTTGTTGAGCAACGCTTCTTCGGCCTTGGTTCCTTTGAATGGGGTGTATCGCTCCATGTATTCGGCTTGGTCACCTTCGGGAAATACTCACCAAGCTTTTGGCATTTCGGCGTACACCTTGATGGCGGATGTTATGGGTGAGGACCATATTATGGCCGATCAAGGCAGTGGTTGGTTCTGGTACGATTGCCTTTACAATGTAAAGCCGAGATACACTTCAAAGTCATGGCGCTCTTATGATTTATGGAATGCTTACTACACTTGGGTGTCGAATGCCAACTATATTTTGGCAGCCGAAACAACGATGGGGGGCGCTACCGCTGATGTAAACTATGTAATCGGTCAGGCATACGCCATTCGTGCTTACTCTTATTTTATGTTGGCGCAGAGTTTTGCCCGCACTTACAAAGGGCATGAAACGGAACCTTGTTGCCCTATCTATACAGAACCTACTGTAGCTGGTACTGAAGGTCAGCCTCGTGCGACAGTACAAGCTGTTTACGATCAGATCACTTCTGATATAGATAAAGCTGTTGAACTCTTGGAAGGTACCAAGACGAAACATATCAGCCACATGGGATATGCCGTGGCTTTAGGTATCAAGGCGCGCATTGCGCTGGTAATGGAAGAATGGAATACGGCTAAAGAAGCTGCTCATGAGGCGATTAAGGCTAGCGGATGTGTGATTATTCCGGTAGATCAGTTTAAAGGCGTGAATAGCACTAAGGCTAAAAATGTGATGTGGGGAGCGGAAATTATTGCCGACCAGTCAGGTATGTATGCCAGCTTTTTCTCACACATGGATGCTTCGGCAGGCAAATATGGGCAAAGTGCCTTGAAGCAAATTAATAAAGAACTTTATGCTAAGATGGGGAGCGAAGATGCCCGTAAGGTTTGGTGGAATCCTGCCGACAAAGCGAATGAAAACGGTGGTTACCAACAAGAAAAGTTTAAGTTCTCTGATATTAAGACTTGGATGGGCGACTACGTGTGGATGCGCGTAGAAGAGATGTACTTGATTGCCGCTGAGGCTGAATGCCGTTTGGGTGGTGCTGAAGAGGCCAATGCCATAAAAGACTTGATGGCACTCATGGCAAAGCGTGACAAAAATTATAAATGTGAGAAAAGCGGTACGGCTTTAGGAGTACTCTCTTCGGACGAAACGGGTTCGCTGCTCGAAGAAATCATTACGCAACGTCGTATTGAACTGTGGGGAGAAACCGGACGTATCTACGACCTTCGCCGCTTGAAACAAGGTTTCCGTCGTACCTCTGCAATGGGGTGGCCGAAGGATGCGTTGCTGGGTAACCGTCCTACTAACGACCCTGAATGTTATATGTGGGTGTTGACAATTCCGCAAAGTGAATTTGACGGGAACGTGAACATGGATCCTGAAAGTGACCAAAACCCTACGGGAGACTATAAATAATCGAAGATGTATTAATATTAACAGTATAAATCATGAAATATTTAAATAAAACTTTAGCATCCTTGTTGTTGCTGACTGCTATCCTGTTTGTCGGTTGTAACACAGAGCAGGAAGGTGCTATTTACAAGGCAGACGAACAAAGTTTCAGCTTTGGAACTTCAGCTTTGGCTGATCAGGTTGTAACGGTGGGAAAACCTGATTTTACCGTAGATTTGTATCGTGCGAAACTTGGCGAGCCTGCTTCCGGAAACATTGCTCTTTTCGCCTATAAGTTGGCCTCTGACGGAAAAACAAAAATTCCTCAAGAAGGTTACTCTGTAAGTAACTACAATTTTGATGCGGATTCCGGTATTGCCCAAGTTACGGTCAATGCCGAGCCGCTGGCTGTAGGAGACCATGTGAAAATAGAACTGACGGTTGAAACAGATGGTGTGGCGTTGAGTGGATCTACGGTAGCTACTATGTCGGTAACGAAAGATTATAGTTGGAAGCCGATTGGAACAGGCGTTTGGAAAGATGGCATCGTTTGCTCGCTGTTTGGTGTACCTGTCGGTGTAACTTGGGAAGTGGAAGTAGAAGAAGCTGTAGAATTGTCCGGCATGTATCGTGTTATTAATCCTTATGGATATGGAAAATGTCCGTGGGTAGAAGAAAGCGAAGTAACCATTGACCCTTGCTATGTGAAAATCAACGCAAGTAATCCGGATAAGGTGTCTTTGGCCAATCAGAAGTTGGGCTTTGCCTGGGATTACGGTGAATTCATGGCGGGTTCAACGCAAAATGTCGGTTACCCGGGAGATTTCGGTACTAAAGTGGGTAAGGACATTGATTTTGGTGCATTGTTTGTTGCTATGGGAGGAGATATTTATACGATTACTGCCGGTGGCGGTTTGACATTGCCGTAAGCGATATAGGATTTATCTGTAATCCTAAAATGAATATTGGACAGGAGAAGACAATCCCATTGTCTTCTCCTGTTTGTGTTGTACGCTTGGCATGGGCGTAATCTTACGGGGGTAAGTCCTTGACGAACCCTAATAGTGGGAATCGTGTAACCAAAAGCAAGGAGGTCCATAGTGATGTGGAATCTGAAGGAAACTTGCGGCAAAAGTCTGACTAGGCGAACTGAAATCAGATATAAGGCTAAAGTGTGAGGATGTACCTCGTAGTAGTGAAGAAATCTCTGTAATATAAAGTTGTAAAGCAGAATAAGAAGAACCGTGTTCTATTCGATTTATAGGTATAAGGATGAAGAATTAAAAGAATGTCCAACAAAATTCTATGAAAATCGTTATATTTGCCACCAGGAACATAAATGGTATAATATATATAATAAGGTGTAGAAACTATGGCTATGAAAGAATTTATAATCTCCGAAGTCCAGGCAGAAACGGCGGTATTGGTAGGACTCATCACGAAAACCCAAGATGAGCGCAGGACTAACGAATACCTCGATGAGCTGGCATTCTTGGCTGAGACAGCCGGGGCGGAAGTTGTCAGACGATTTACTCAAAAGCTGGATCAGGCAAACTCGGTGACCTATGTAGGCAAGGGTAAACTGGAAGAGATAAAAGAATATATCAAGGGCGAAGAGGAAGCGGAGCGTGAAGTCGGTATGGTGATTTTCGATGATGAGCTCTCCGCAAAACAGATACGTAACATTGAGGCGGAGTTGAAGATAAAGATATTGGACCGTACTTCACTCATTCTCGATATCTTTGCGATGCGTGCGCAGACTGCCAATGCCAAGACACAGGTAGAACTGGCACAGTATAAGTATATGCTTCCCCGGTTGCAACGTTTGTGGACCCACTTGGAACGCCAGGGTGGCGGTTCCGGAGCCGGTGGCGGTAAAGGTTCCGTAGGGCTTCGTGGTCCAGGTGAAACCCAGTTGGAGATGGACCGTCGTATCATCCTGAACCGTATGTCGCTGTTGAAAGAACGTCTGGCGGAGATTGATAAGCAGAAATCCACACAACGGAAGAACCGCGGGCGAATGATTCGTGTGGCACTGGTGGGATATACCAATGTCGGCAAATCTACTTTGATGAACTTGCTTGCCAAGAGTGAAGTCTTTGCGGAAAACAAACTGTTTGCAACGTTGGACACGACGGTGCGTAAAGTGATTATCGAGAACCTGCCGTTCCTGTTGTCCGATACGGTCGGTTTTATCCGTAAGTTGCCCACTGATCTGGTAGATTCTTTCAAATCTACCTTGGATGAAGTACGTGAAGCTGATTTGCTGTTGCATATCGTAGATATTTCCCATCCCGATTTTGAAGAACAGATAGAAGTTGTAAACAAGACTTTGGCAGATATCGGTGCCGCCGGTAAGCCCATGATTCTTGTATTCAATAAGATAGACGCTTATACTTATATAGAGAAAGCGGCTGACGACCTTACCCCCAGAACCAAGGAAAACTTGACACTTGAAGAACTGATGAAGACATGGATGGCAAAGATGGAGGATAACTGCCTCTTTATCTCTGCCCGTGAAAAAATCAACATGGAGGAGCTGAAGAGTGTAGTTTATCAGCGTGTAAAGGAACTGCACGTACAGAAGTACCCCTATAATGACTTTCTTTATCAGACCTACGAAGAAGAAGTTTAATTTTAGTTGTGAGTTATAACTCATGACTCATAACTCATAACTCGTTATAAGGATGAACTACAGAAATCTGACGGAAGATGAGATTCTCCGTCTGAAGAGCCAGTCGTGTCTGGCAGATGATTGGGGGAAAGTAACCGTTGCCGAAGAATTCACAACGGAATTTGTACATCACACCCGTTTTTCGGGAGAGGTGCGTTTGGGGGTGTTCCATTCGGAATTCACTTTGCCGGGAGGAATCAGGAAGCATTCCGGTTTGCGCCATGTCACGCTTCATAATGTAACGGTAGGAAGCAATTGCTGTATAGAAAATATCCAGAACTATATTGCTAACTATGAAATCGGGCAGGATACGTTTATTGAAAATGTAGATATCATTTTAGTGGACGGCGTGTCTAAGTTTGGCAACGGGGTAGAAGTGTCTGTGCTGAATGAAACCGGCGGACGTGAGGTGCTTATCAATGACAAGCTCTCTGCACACCAGGCATATATTCTGGCACTTTACCGTCATCGTCCGGAGCTGATAGCACGGATGAAGGAAATCACTGATTTTTATTCCAATAAGCATGCCTCTTCTGTAGGAACCATCGGCAGCCACGTCATGATACTGAATACGGGATCCATCAAGAATGTACGTATAGGTGATTATTGCCGGATCTGTGGAACTTGCCGATTGTCTAATGGGAGTATCAATAGCAACGAAATGGCTCCGGTGCACATTGGGCACGGGGTAATTTGTGATGATTTTATAATTTCTTCCGGTTCGCATGTGGATGATGGCGCCATGCTAAGCCGTTGTTTTATAGGACAGGCGTGTAAGTTGGGACATAATTATTCGGCCTCTGACTCCTTGTTTTTCAGTAATTGCCAGGGAGAGAACGGGGAGGCTTGCGCCATTTTTGCCGGACCGTTTACGGTGACCCATCATAAGTCCACCTTGCTGATAGCCGGTATGTTCTCGTTTATGAATGCCGGTTCGGGGTCTAACCAGAGCAACCACATGTATAAGTTGGGACCGATTCACCAGGGTACTTTGGAACGGGGAGCCAAGACCACTTCCGATTCATATATTTTGTGGCCTGCGCGGGTAGGGGCCTTTTCACTGGTGATGGGGCGCCACGTCAATCATTCCGATACTTCCAACCTGCCCTTTTCGTATCTGATAGAGCAAAACAATACGACCTATCTTGTGCCGGGTGTCAACCTGCGTAGTGTAGGGACTATCCGTGACGCGCAAAAGTGGCCTAAACGCGATGGACGTACCGATACCAACAAACTGGACTATATCAACTACAATTTGCTTAGTCCCTATACTGTACAGAAGATGTTCAAGGGACGTGAGACGCTCAAGAACTTGCGCCATGCTTCCGGTGAACTTTCTGATATTTATTCTTTCCATAGTGCTAAAATCCGTAACTCGGCATTGGTGAAAGGTATTCGCTTCTATGAAATAGCGATCCATAAATTCCTTGGTAACTCTGTCATCAAGCGCCTGGAGGGCATCAGTTTCCGGAGCAATGAGGAAATACGTACCCGCTTGAAACCGGACACGGGCATCGGAAGCGGTGAATGGGTGGACATTTCCGGCTTGATTGCTCCCAAAAGTGAAATAGACGCATTGATTGACGGCATAGAATCGGGAACGGTAAACCGCTTGAAGTATATCAATGCGGAATTTGCAAAGATGCATGGTAATTACTATACTTACGAATGGACATGGGCTTATGAGAAGCTGGAAGAATTCTATGGTATCAATCCGGAGAATATAACGGCAGATGACATTATTCGCATTGTGGAGAAGTGGAAGGAAGCTGTTGTAGGTTTGGACCGTATGGTATACGAAGATGCCAAGAAAGAATTCTCGCTGGCTTCCATGACAGGCTTTGGTGCCGATGGCTCGCGTCTGGAGAAGGAACTCGACTTTGAGCAGGTTCGCGGTGATTTTGAAAGCAATCCTTTTGTGACGGCGGTTCTGAAGCATATAGAAGTAAAGACGGCGTTGGGTGACGAATTGATACAGCGCATGCGGGCAGTGCAGTGATATCTCATGGTTTGTGCGGTATTCCGGCATCATTTTTGCCCTAATTAAAGAAATATTTCAATAATACTTCTTACCTTTGCTCTACGAATCACTTTTAAACATTAAATAAACGAGTAATTATGGCAACAACACCTCCGTTTAAGTATCAGCCCATGTTTGAGAAAGGGAAAGATACTACTGAGTATTATCTGCTTACGAAAGATTACGTGTCGGTAAGCGAGTTTGAGGGAAAACCTATTCTGAAGATTGAGAAAGAGGGTTTGACCGCTATGGCAAATGCGGCTTTCCGTGATGTTTCGTTTATGCTGCGCCGTGCACACAACGAACAGGTTGCTAAGATTCTGAGTGACCCGGAGGCAAGTGAAAACGACAAATACGTGGCGCTGACCTTCCTGCGTAACGCCGAAGTGGCGTGCAAAGGTGTTCTTCCTTTCTGTCAAGATACCGGTACTGCCATTATCCACGGCGAAAAAGGACAGCAGGTGTGGACGGGCTATTGTGATGAGGAAGCTCTCTCGTTGGGTGTTTACAAAACATATACTGAAGAGAACCTGCGCTACTCCCAGAATGCCCCTCTTACTATGTATGATGAGGTGAACACTAAATGTAACCTTCCGGCCCAGATTGATATCGAAGCTACTGAAGGCATGGAGTATGAATTCCTTTGCGTGACTAAAGGTGGCGGATCGGCCAACAAGACTTATCTTTACCAGGAAACCAAGGCCATCTTGAATCCCGGCACTCTTGTTCCTTTCCTTGTCGAAAAGATGAAGACTTTGGGTACGGCTGCCTGTCCTCCTTATCATATTGCATTCGTTATCGGTGGTACATCTGCCGAGAAGAACCTGTTGACCGTGAAGCTGGCTTCTACCCATTTCTACGATAACCTGCCTACTACTGGTAATGAATATGGCCGTGCTTTCCGCGATATTGAGCTGGAGAAGGAAGTGCTGGCAGAAGCGCATAAGATTGGCCTCGGTGCTCAGTTTGGTGGTAAGTACTTGGCCCACGACATACGTATCATCCGTTTACCCCGTCATGGCGCTTCTTGTCCTGTAGGTTTGGGCGTTTCCTGTTCTGCAGACCGTAATATCAAATGCAAAATCAACAAAGAGGGTATCTGGATTGAAAAATTGGACAATAACCCGGGCGAACTGATTCCGGCTGAACTCCGCCAGGCAGGTGAAGGTGATGTTGTCAAGATTGACTTGAACCAACCGATGGCTGATATCTTGAAAGAATTGACCAAATATCCGGTAGCTACCCGCTTGTCATTGAATGGAACCATTATTGTAGGCCGTGACATCGCACATGCCAAATTGAAAGAACGTCTGGACCGTGGTGAGGACCTGCCACAATATATCAAGGATCATCCTATCTATTATGCCGGCCCTGCCAAAACTCCTCAAGGTATGGCTTGTGGTTCTATGGGGCCCACTACCGCCGGACGTATGGATCCGTACGTTGATTTGTTCCAGAGCCATGGAGGCAGCATGATTATGCTCGCCAAGGGCAATCGTAGCCAACAGGTTACGGATGCTTGTAAGAAATATGGCGGTTTCTACCTCGGTTCTATCGGTGGTCCTGCCGCCATCCTGGCACAGAATAACATCAAGAGCATTGAATGTGTGGAATATCCGGAACTCGGTATGGAGGCTATCTGGAAGATTGAGGTAGAGGATTTCCCTGCATTCATCTTGGTAGATGATAAAGGCAATGATTTCTTCAAGCAGTTAAAGCCTTGGAATTGTGCTAAATAAACCTGTATATAAATAGTATTGCAGTCCATGCAGAATGAGCCGTTCCGGAAACTTCCGTGAACGGCTTTTTTTATTTCTGCCAATGGGGAAGCCGGTTGTTTGGGTCTTTTCTCGCATTCATTTACTCTCATTCCCGTTTTTATCCCTATCTTTGTTGGGCTAATTATAATTAATCTGAATGATATGGGACAAACACTCTCACGACAGAACCCGGGACAGCATGTTGTTTGGCTGGATGTGGTCCGGCTCGTTGCCATGTTCACCGTGGTATGCTGCCATTGTACAGATCCTTTTAATTTTTATCCGGGCACCTCACCGGATATCGTGGATATCAAGTTCTGGGGAGCGGTCTATGGGGCGGCGCTTCGTCCTTGCGTACCACTTTTCGTTATGATTACCGGGGCATTGTTGCTGCCGGTGAAAGGAGAGGCTTCGGCTTTCTATAAGAAGCGCATTCCCCGTGTATTCTTTCCTTTCCTTATTTGGTCTGTACTCTACAACCTGTTTCCCTGGATAACGGGATTGTTGGGAGTGGAGCCGCGGGTGATTCTTGATTTCTTCCCTTATTCGGGAGAAGAGGTGATGCGGCAGTCGTTGGCGGTGAGTATGGGCTATATCGCCGAAATGCCTTTTAATTTCTCGCTGTTGGATGTGCACATGTGGTATATCTACTTGTTGATAGGGCTTTATCTTTATCTTCCTATATTTTCCGCATGGGTAGAGAAGGCTTCGGAACGTGCCAAGCTATGGTTTCTTGCGGCTTGGGGAGTGACGTTGCTGTTACCTTATTATAATGAGTTTGCTGCTCCATATCTATGGGGTACATGTTCCTGGAATTCATTCGGTATGCTGTATTACTTTGCCGGATTTAACGGCTACCTGCTGTTGGGGCATTACTTGAGGAACCATGATTGGTCAACCGGACGGCTTTTAGGGATTGGAATCCCTATGTTTGCGGTGGGTTATGCGGTGACATTCTTCGGTTTCCGCCACATGACTGCCCTGCCGGAATATACAGATGAGATGTTGGAGCTGTTCTTTACCTATTGTTCCTTGAATGTGGTCATGATGACTGTTCCTGTGTTCATGCTTTGCAAACGGATTGATTTCCGTTCGGAACGGATCAGGAAGGCATTGGCAAACCTGACTCTTTGCGGGTTTGGTGTTTATATGATACATTATTTCTTTACCGGACCCAGTGTGGTGCTGATGCGGGAACTCCAAGTCCCCATTTGCCTGCAGATTCCATGCGCGGCTGTTGTCGCTTTTGGCATCTCTTGGTTTATAGTGTCGATGGCGTATCGTTGTTTCGGCAAGAAGACCAGGTGGGTGATGGGATAAATGGAAATAAAATTAGCGGCAAAGCCGCTAATTTATTATTTGCTCAATTTCTTCTTCCACTGTTCGTACTTCTTGATCACTTTCAGTCCGTCGCTGTTGTACCAGCTGTAACCGTTCCGGCGTTCGTAACCAATTTCAGAGATATCATATTTTTTCACTCCGTCGCGGTCGCAGAAGAAGGGACGGTTATCTTCTAATGTATAGAAGCGTGCCCATAATGTAGGACAAGGATAATCGTCTTGAGGGCAGGGAACCATGCGATAATCCTTCTTGCCGTCACTGTTTGTGAAGTCTTCTCGCATGATGCCGGTGATTTTGTTGGCTTTGAACCACTCCACGGCCGCTTCGACAGAAGCGATAATCTCCGGTGAAGGGGCAGGGATTGACATCAGTAACAAGACAATGTTGTCCGATTCGGCACCACTTAATGAGGGCAGTTCGTAGGCACGTGCCTTGGCAGGTGCAAGCGTGTGCTCATCGTGCTGGGCACACCATACGGTAAGTTTGCCGTTTTGACGTACCTGTGTTTTAAGGATGCACTCTATCCCTTTGTCGAAGGCCGTACGTGCCTTTTGGCAGATGCTGTCCGGTACATACGTATAAGGAGCCTTTTTTTCATAAACCTCTTTTAGCAACTTCAACACGTTTACCATGGCATTGTCATTATAGGTAATGTGCGTATAGTAACCTTTAGGACGAGGCCAGAACTGTGGGAAACCACCGTTGGGGTATTGGGAGTTCAGAATATATAGGATACCGTTGAGAGCGGCATCTTTGTATTTGTCTATCTGTGTGGCAAGGTAGATGCGGGACAGGTAGCGGATTTCCGTACTTGTGGCACCATTGTCGATGGTACTTGCGTTGACATCGTCCTTGGCGTGCAGTACGTCTTCCAGTTCTTGCTGGCTCAGTTCGGCAGGCATATAAATATTCTTAGGCCAGCCTCCGGTAGTCTGTTGGTACAGCAGTACGTTGTCGGCTATGCGGACAGCCTCCGGAGTTTGGAAGAAAGCGTCTTCCAGTTTAGGCGCCATCTTTACCCAACTTTTGTACGGTCGCTTCTCTTTGTAGGTAGTTGTTTCCTGGGCTTTGGCTCCTGCCAGGCAAGCAAGGAAAGCACAAATTAAAATAGTTCGCTTCATAATATGTACATGTTTAGTATTACTTTTTACGAACAAAAGTAGCGAAAAACTAGGATGACCAGGGGGAATATTTGTTCCTTATGGGAGGAAATTTTGGGATAATTACTTTCTCCACATCCTCCACATGTAATAGGTGCAGTGGGTAAAAGCAAAAACAAACGAAATAATCAGCAGTGTTTTGCTTTCATTCCATCCTACGGTTTGCTGGTGCCACAATCCCGTGATCACGCAGAGGATAGCAAGCGTAAGCCCGATCATGTTCAGTGCCGGTTGTCCCCGGCGGTTATTGCCGCCATGTTCCAGCTTGCTGTGTTTCATGCCATAGGCTACATATATATCCAAACCGATAAGCATCCACAGGACGAGGCGTATCCATGTGTCGGCAGGCAGGAAGAGCATCATGCAGAGGCAAGTGAGAATCCCTGATATGGGGATTAGCGGTACCAGAGGAGTCTTGAATGAACGGGGTACGTCGGGCATGGTCCTGCGGACTACCAATACGGCTGCACACACAAGTGTAAAAGCCATGAGGGTGCCTATACTTGTCATTTCTCCCGCCAGCCGTGCAGGAACAAAAGCCGCCAGCAGACCTACTATGATCATGAACAGAAAGTTGCTGCGTGCCGGGGTGCGGAACTTTTCATTGATATGTGAGAAGAACGGAGGCAGCAGCCCGTCGTGGCTCATGCTGAGAAATACGCGGCTCTGCCCCAATAGAGTTACCATGATGACAGAACAGTAACCGAACAGGATGGCCAGTACGATGGCACGGTTTAACCAGGGATAGTCAGGCTGGATTACGCCTGCCGCATTTGCCTGCCCCATGTGCTCGATGGCGATGGCTACAGGGGCAATGCCTTGTTGTCCGCTGAAAGAGGTGTAATGTGTAACCCCCGTCATGACATGGGCAAAGACCATATATAGTACCGTACAGACCAATAAGGATACCAAGATGCCGATGGGCATGTTCCGCTTCGGGTTCTTGGTTTCCTGTGCGGCGGTACTTACGGCATCGAATCCCAGGAAAGCGAAGAATACGATTGCCGCTCCCCGCAGAATGCCGGAGAGTCCGTATTCTCCCAAGACGCCAGTGTTGGTCGGAATATAAGGGGTATAGTTGTCCGTATTGATATATTGCCATCCCAATACAACGAATATCAATATGACGGATACTTTCAAAAAGACTACGAGACCATTGAAAATAGAACTGCCTTCTGTGCCGCGCATGAGGAAGAGACTCATGAGAACTACGATGAAGAAAGCAGGAATATTCACAATGCCGCCGTCCCAGGGGCAGGCTGTGAGTGCTTGGGGCAGATGGATATTCAGTCCTTCCAGGAAAACGACGAGATACCTGCTCCAGCTGATACTGACCGTAGTGGCGGCTACTGTATATTCCAATACTAAATCCCAACCTATGATCCAGGCAATGAGTTCGCCCATGGTGGCGTATGAGTACGTGTATGCACTGCCGGCCACCGGAATCATGGAGGCGAACTCTGCATAGCAGAGCCCTGCGAAACAGCATCCCAATGCGGCGATGGCAAATGATAAGGTGATGGCAGGACCTGTATATCCCGCTGCTACTGTTCCGGTGATTGAAAATAACCCTGCTCCAATGATGACGCCCACACCCAGAGCAACGAGGCTCCAGGGGCCGAGCACGCGTTTCAGTGTCTTTTCCCCGGAGGCGTTCGCTTCTGCCTGGAGGGCTTCAAAAGGTTTTCTGATGAATAATCCCATTCTGTCTCAATTCTGATAATTGGCTGCAAAGATAGTGCAAACCGAAGACAGAACTTTCATGCTTGCATGAAAAAGTTATGTTAAGGTACAGCCTATCTTCTCTAAAGATAGTGCAAACCGAAGACAGAACTTTCATGCTTGCATGAAAAAGTTATGTTAAGGTACAGCCTATCTTCTCTAAAGATAGTGCAAACCGAAGACAGAATAAAGTGAACAAGCCTGTTTATTCTAAATATTGCATTACTTTTCCGCTGATTTGTAGCAGAGATATTTCGCAGAGTTTAGTATCATACTCTGCAGAGAGGATACGCTCCTCTGCATCCAGCAGACTCTTTTGGGCTTCGCGCATTTCAATGCCGGAAAGGTTTCCAAGCATATAACGTTCCATGGCTATCTCGTGATTTTCTTTGGCGGCGATGAGATTCTGGCGTTCCAGATTCAGCATCTGCAGATTGTTCTGGTAAGCCTGCCATAGGTTACTGAGGTCGGCACGCAAGGTTTGCTCTACTTGTTCACGTTCCAGGCGGGCGTTTTGTACGGCAATGCTGGCATTGCGGCGCTCGCGGCGGCGGTTACCGTCGAAGAGATTGAAGCCTACGGTCACTCCGACGTTCAGTCCGAGGTTGCTGCGGCGGCTGTTGGCGGATATGTCATATTTGTTAAGGGTATAGCCGTATCCTCCGTTCAGTTTTAAATACGGATAATCACGGGAACACACTTTTTTGTAATCCAGGCGAGCCAATGTCTGGTTCTGTTCTGATTGCAGCAGAGAAGCATTGATTGCCAAGGTAGCGTTCCACAATTCATCGAAATTCAGGATCTTGTCTATACTGATGAGGCTGTCCTGGATAATGAATAATTCATCTACATCTTTGTTTGCCATTAATTCGTTCAACTCAATCCGGGAGGTGTGCAGAAGCTCCTGTTGTTTCATGTATTGGGCGCTGTCTGCATTGAAGTCAACTTTAGCCTGCTGGTAGTCCAGTCGTGAAAAGTTGCCTATATGATAACGTTCTTCCACTATGCGCAACCGTTCCTTGGACAGAGATACAGCATAACGGAAATTCTTCAAGCGGATTTTCTGTTGTACGAAATTATAATATTCCGCCGCAATATTGGCTACCAAGTCTTCGATGGCAATACGGGTATTGGTTTCACCCTGACGTTCCAGCTCTTTCAGTTTCTGGTAATTGGCGGTAATGTTGAAACCGTCAAAGATAGTCCAGTTCAAGTTGATACCCGCATCCATGGTCTGGTCAAATACACCATGGTCTTTGGTGGTTTCGCCGGTAGCCCGGATTTTGGTTTCAGTGTCGTTCAGTGTTCCCTTGTAACCGGCAGAAAGGTCAAGGGTAGGCAGATAGCCGGCGTTGCCCAGCGTAGCGTTGTTCCTGCTGACTTGTTCCTCGTTGCGTGCAATGCGTAAGGAGTAGTTGTTCAGCAGTCCCTGCTCCAGGCAAGACTTTAAGGTATAAACGGGTGCCGGCTGTGCTTGCAGGGCAAGCACGGTACAAGTAATGGCTATCAAAAATAAAGTTGTACGTTTCATGCTGTTTTCAGTTTACTTCGATTGGTAGATACATAGCTGTAAATGGCAGGGACGATGTACATCGTCAGCAGGGTGGATACGAGCATTCCGCCCACAACGGCTGTACCCATGGCGATACGTTGGTTGCAGCCTTCACCGGTAGCGAATGCCAATGGAAGCAATCCCAATATGGTAGAGGCGCTGGTCATCAGGATAGGGCGCAGGCGTTGCAGGGAGGCATCTTTGATGGCCTGCATTTTGTCTTCGCCCACTTCCTGCTTTTGGTTGGCGAATTCCACGATAAGGATACCGTTCTTTGCCACCAGCCCGATTAACATGATAATCCCTATCTGGCTGAAGATGTTCATGGTGATGTTGCTGAAATACATGAAAATCAAGGCACCGGCAATGGCGAGCGGTACTGTCAGCATGATAATCAACGGGTCCTTGAAACTTTCGAACTGGGCGGCAAGAATCAGGTAGATCAGTACGATAGCCAGGATAAAGGCAAACATAAGGCTGGAAGAACTTTCACGATACTCTTTGGAGTCACCGGTAAGGGCCGTACGGAACGTGTCGTCCAATGTTTCTTTGGCGATCTTGTCCATTTCATCCAGACCCTGTCCGATTGTTTTTCCGTCGGCAAGTCCGGCAGAGATAGTGGCGGAAACAAAACGGTTGTAGCGGTATAATTTCGGAGGAGCGATACCGCCGGTCAGTTCAATGAGGTTATCCAACTGGACCATGTCTCCTTTGTCGCTACGGATATAAATCCCTTTCAGATCGGCAGGCTTGTTACGCTGTTGGCGGTTGATTTCTCCCAATATCTCGTATTGTTTTCCGTTCATGTAGAAATACCCCATGCGCTGGCCGCTTAATCCGTATTGTAAAGTTTGGGCGATATTTTTGGTACTGATTCCCATGATGCTTGCCTTGTCACGGTTGATGTTGATACGGGCTTCGGGCTTACTGAATTTCAGATTGACGTCCGCCATCTGGAATATCGGGCTTTCATAGACCTTGGTCATGAACTTGGGCAATATTTCTTGCAGTTTCTCAAGGTTGGTCGCCTGCAATACATATTGTACGGGCATTCCTCCACGACGTCCTCCAAAGGAAGAAGACTGCTGGACGAAGGAACGTGCCATTGTCTTCTTCTGTACTGCTTTTGACAGCTTTTCGGCAACTTCCATCTGCGTGTAGTCACGCTCTTTCATGTCTTTTAAGGTGATGCGTACATTACCGCTACCGCTGGATACACGGGCGGTGACGGCCTCGGCGTCCGGAATGATGGAATCTACCAGCTGGTTGATGTCTTCCGTGTAGTCACGGATGTATTCGTAGGTGACTCCTTCAGCTCCCATCGTATTGATGCTGATTTGCGAACGGTCTTCCAAAGGCGCCATTTCGGCAGGAATAGTATTCCACAGGTATCCGATAAGTGCGATAGTCACTGCCGTAAAAGGTAAGGCAATCCAGCGGTGTTTCAAGAAAGTGGCCAGCGAGCGGCTGTATATGCGGTTCATCCCTTCGAAGAACGGTTCGGTCTTGCGGTAGAACCAGCTTTGTCTTTCTCTCTTGATCAGCAACTTGGTAGCGAGCATCGGAGTGAATGTCAATGCGGCGAAAGAAGAGATGATGACCGATCCTGAGACTACCAGACTGAATTCGCGGAACAGTCGTCCGGTGGTGCCTTCCATGAACACGATGGGGAAGAATACGGCCACCAGCGTGATGGTAGTGGAGATTACGGCAAAGAAAATTTCCTTGGCTCCTTCGATTCCGGCTTCTTTAGGAGGCATTCCTTTCTCGATGCGTACATAGATATTCTCCGTCATTACGATAGCGTCATCTACCACCAGGCCTACTGCCAGTACTACGGCGAGCATGGAAAGGACATTGATGGAGAAGCCTGCCAGATACATCACAAAGAATGCGCCAATCAGTGAAACCGGGATTACGATACAAGGCACAAGCGTTACGCGCCAGTCGCGCAGGAAGAGGAAGATGATGATGATAACCAATACGAACGCCTCATATACAGTCTGTTTCACTTCGTCGATGGAAGCACGGATGAACTTGGTGTTATCAAACCCATAATTGTAGTGCACATCGTCGGGGAGGTCTTTTTGCATCTTCTCCATGCGGTCGTACACGGCATTGGCTATTTCGATGTGGTTGGCGCCGGGCTGTGGGATGACCACTATACCGACCATGGGCACGCCATTCATTTTCATGTAACTTTTAATGTCGGCGGGGCCTACCTCTGCACGTCCGATATCGCTGAAACGGACGATACGGTTACCGTCTTCTTTCAGGATCAGGTTGTTGAATTCCTCTGCTGTATGCATCAAACCTAGCGTACGTATGGTAAGTTCGGTTGTATTCCCTTCGATACTTCCGGAAGGGAGTTCTACATTTTCATTATCTACGGCATTCTTTACGTCCATGGGGGTAATACCGTAACCGGACATCTTGACGGGATCCAGCCAAAGCCGCATGGAGTACCGCTTTTCTCCCCAAATACTGACACTGCTGACATCGGAGATGGTCTGGAGTTGCTCCTTTACGGTAAGGTCGGCTATCTCGCTTAGTTCCAGAAGGGAGCGCTTGTCACTTTGAAGGGCGACCATGAGGATAGGGGTAGCGTCTGCATCAGCTTTAGATACGGTAGGAGGGTCGCAGTCGCGGGGAAGGTAACGTTGGGCGCGTGAAACTTTGTCGCGTACGTCATTGGCTGCCGTTTCCAGGTCAACGGAAAGTTCAAATTCTACTGTGATACGGCTTTGCCCCTGCTGGCTGACACTGGAGAGCGAACGGATGCCCGGAATACCGTTGATGTTCTGCTCCAGAGGCTCGGTAATCTGGTTCTCTATAACATCTGCATTGGCACCGGGATAGGAACAGGATACTGAGATGATGGGATTATCCACCGATGGATATTCCCGGACACCGAGGTAATTGTACCCGATGAAACCAAACAGCAGGATAATCAGCGTCAGTACAGTGGAGAGTACCGGTCGGCGTATACTTAATTCGGATATATTCATGTTGATAATTCATAATTATTAATTAATCTCGTCCAATGTGATCGGCAATCCCGTACGGAGTTGCAAAGTTCCCGAAGTGATGATTGTATCTCCTATATTTAAGCCTTGAAGTATTTGCACTTCAGCTTCGGTACGGATACCGGTAGTAACCTCTACCGGCTCTGCCTTACCCGATTTATAAAGAAAAATCTTGTCCTTGCCCATTTCCGGTATTATTGCTTCGGATGGCACTGCAATGGCGTCTTTTATTTCGTTTTTGTTCAGCTTGATGTTGGCGTAGCGTCCGGGCAGTACGGCTCCATTGGCATTGGGATAGAGCGCACGGATGGTCAGTGTATGGGTAGTAGGGTCTATTTTGGATTCGCGTGCATAGACTGTAGCATGGAAGGCGTTTAATTTCCCTTCAAGGGTGAACTCCAGTCCTGCACCGGTTTTTACATCGTTGGCATATCGTTCGGGGACGGCGAACTCAACTTTTAAAGGAGATATCTTGGTCAGTTTGGCGACGATGGTAGTGGGGGACGCATAGGTTCCGGCGCTGACTTGGCGCAAACCGATGACACCGTCGAACGGTGCGCGCAGTTCTGTTTGCAGAATATTGGCTTTTATCAATTCTATGTCGGCATTCAAGGTGGCAAGGTCAGTCTTTACCTGCTCGTACGCTTCCTTGCTGACCGCATCTCTTTCCAGCAACGCATTTTGGCGGAATACACGGTCCTCTGCCAATTTCAATTGGGATACCAGTCTTTGAAGTTGCGCTTGTAAAGGGCGGTCGTTTACTTTTGCCAGCAGTTGTCCTTTCTTGACAAAGCTGCCTTCCTCAAAATTTATTTCGATGATTTTGCCTGAAGTCTCGAACGAGAGGTCCACCTCTTCATCCGGCAGCAGGCTGCCGCTGATTTGGATTTCATCTTTCAATAATTGCGGCTTTATGATTTTGGCGTTTACATTCAGTATTTTCTTGCCACCGCGTTGCCTGCTCATCACCTTGTCGGCAGCCGCCAACTCTTCATTCTCTTTGGGAAGTCGGGAGTATATGCCTCCCCCTATCAGTCCGGCACCAATGACTAGGATGATGCCCCATTTCACTTTTTTATTCATGTTGTAGTATTAGTAGTATAAATTCAGCCTTAGGTCTTGGACAAAAGGAGAATAGAAAGGTTTAAAATCGGAAAGGTTAAAAAAAGTGATAAAGTCCGGACGGTTAATAAGCTGCGCGGTATTTCCCTTCTTCTTTATCTTCCAACATTCCCAGATAGGACGTGTAGCGGGATTCGCTGATGTAATGCTCCTCTACGGCTTTGCGTACAGCGCATCCGGGTTCCTTGCGATGGGTGCAATTGCTGTAACGGCAGTCGGCAGATGTTTTGAATATTTCCGGGAAGTAATGTCCGATCTCTTCTTCCTCCATATCAAAAGTCCCGAATCCTTTTATCCCCGGTGTGTCAATGATATAGCCGTTTCCCGAAACGGGGAACATTTCAGAGAAAGTGGTCGTATGCATTCCTTTGTTGTGGTAGGCGGATATTTCACCGGTCTTGATATCCAGATCCGGTAAGATGGCATTGATGAGAGTCGATTTTCCTACACCGGAATGTCCGGAAAAAAGAGTCGTTTTTCCTTTTAGTTCTTCTATTACCGCTTCAATGCCTTCTCCTTGAAGGGCAGATACTTTGAGGCAGGGGTATCCGATTGTGGTATATAGATTGATCAGTCCGTCCAAATAATGAAGTTCCTCTTTATTATAGGCATCTACCTTGTTGAAGATCAGTTTTACCGGGATTCGGTAAGCTTCGGCGGAAGCAAGAAAACGGTCAATAAACGTTGTGGAAGTTTCGGGGAAGTTTACAGTTACCACCAGTATGCATTGATCAAGATTGGCGGCAAGGATATGCGATTGTTTGGATAAATTGGATGCTCTGCGGATGATATAGTTCTTCCGGTCTTCTATTTCGCTGATAAAGGCAGTGCCTTCCTGGTTCATGATGATTTGTACATGATCGCCTACGGCTACCGGGTTTGTGCTCCGGATGCCTTTCAGCCGGAAATTACCTTTGATTTTGCATTCAACGTAGTTTCCTTCGTCAGTCTTTACCAGATACCAACTTCCTGTATTTTTTATTACCAGTCCTTTCAATGTGATTATTGGTTGATAGGTGATGGTTGACAGGCGATAGTTGGCAGGTGATTGTTTTTACGCATGTCAACTGCCAACTATCGCTTATTAACTATCAATTTGATTTATACGGTCATAATTTCTTTGTCCTTTGCAGCCAGCATATCATCGATTTGCTTGATATACTTATCGTGGATTTTCTGCAGTTTCTCTTCACCGCTTTTTTGTGCATCTTCTGCCAGACCATCCTTCACGGATTTCTTCAGGGCATCAATTGCGTCGCGGCGTGCATTGCGCACACTGACTTTGGCTGTTTCTCCTTCACCTTTACACTGTTTGGCGAGTTGTTTACGGCGTTCTTCGGTCAACGGCGGGATGCCGATGCGGATAATCTCACCATTATTTTCGGGCATGATTCCGAGAGGCGAGTCGATGATTGCTTTTTCAATGACGCGGAACATGCTTTTGTCCCACGGTTTGATGGCAATGCTGCGTGCGTCCGGAGTAGTGACAGCTGCCACATTATTGATGGGCACCATGCTTCCATAAGAATCCACACGGATACCATCCAATAAACGGACGTCAGCTTTTCCGGCACGGATATGGACCAATGCTTCTTCGAGATACATAACGGCCATGTCCATTTTCTCTTGCGCTTCGTCTAAGATGTCTTTTACGTCTTTCATATTTCTTTGTTTTGGAATTGCTTTGATTTATAATTGAATTGAAAGCAAAAGTAGCGCATTTTTTGATTTTCTGCAATAACGCGCTTGTCTTTCTCGGTATTAATTGTGTACCAATGTGCCGATTTCTTCGCCTAGCATCACTTTCTTCAAGTTGCCTACCGTGTCCATATCAAATACGATAATGGGCAGGTTGTTTTCTTTGCACATGCATGTGGCGGTGAGATCCATTACTTTCAGTCCACGTTTCAGCACTTCGTCATAAGTGATGTCGTGGAACTTCGTGGCAGTCGGGTCCTTTTCGGGATCGGCGGTATAGATACCGTCCACCCGGGTACCTTTCAACATGACGTCTGCTTCTATTTCAATGCCACGCAGGCTGGAACCTGTATCAGTCGTAAAGAACGGGTTACCTGTTCCGGCGGACATGATGACTACTTCGCCTGCTTCCATGCATTCAATGGCTTTCCATTTGTTGTAGAATTCCCCGATCGGTTCCATGCGGACTGCGGTCAATACGCGGGCCTTCACTCCGGCGGCTACCAAAGCGGAACTGAGCGCAAGACTGTTGATGACTGTAGCCAGCATGCCCATCTGGTCGCCTTTCACACGGTCAAAGCCTTTGTTGGCGCCGCTCAGCCCACGGAAGATGTTCCCGCCGCCAATCACGATTCCTATTTGCACTCCCAGTTCATGGATTTCCTTGATCTGCGCTGCATATTCGGCCAGACGTTTTTCGTCTATACCGTATTGCTTCTCTCCCATCAGGCTTTCGCCGCTGAGTTTTAATAAGATTCTTTTGTATGTTGCCATATTATATAAGGTGTTATAGATTCTTTTCGGGCAAAGATAAAGAAATTAATCGGAAGGCATACCAAGAGAAGGACGGTTATTTTTTGATGACACAGGATGTGTATGTCTTGCGGGATAAATGTTTCAGGAAAGTTTACGTAAGCTGAAGAAAAAGCTTCCCGAGTTAGGACTAAAAGCTTATTGAGTTAAGAGAAAACTCTGTTCACAGCTTGCGAACGGATATCCGCAAGCTGCGAATATATATTCACGCCCTGCGAACGGATATTCATAGGCTGCGAACAAAGTTTTTCTTTCTTTTCAGCCGTAAGCTGTTACTCACTACGCTGACGCTGCTGAATGCCATTGCCGCGCCGGCTATCATCGGATTCAGCAGAAAACCGTTGATGGGATAGAGAATACCTGCGGCGATAGGCACACCGATCAGATTGTAGATAAATGCCCAGAAGAGATTCTGGCGGATAGTACGTACGGTCAGTCGGGACAACTTGAGGGCTTCCGGTATTTTTGTCAGGTCGGAAGAGATGATGGTCATCTTGGCAACATCCATGGCAATGTCGCTTCCACCTCCCATGGCAATGCTCAAGTCTGCTTGGGCAAGGGCTGCGCTGTCATTGATGCCGTCGCCTGCCATAGCTACCTTTTTGCCTTCTTTCTGCAGTTGGCTGATAAAGGCGGCTTTGTCCTGTGGCAACACTCCGGCTTTATAATGCGTGATTCCTGCCTGGCGGGCAATCTCTCCGGCGGTAGCTTCGTTGTCTCCGGTCAGCATATATACTTCAATGCCGGCGGCGCGCAGCTCTGCCACAGCCTGTATGGAAGTTGGCTTGATCCGGTCTGTGATGGCAGCTATTGCCAAAGCAGCGGTGTCGTCGGCAAACCAGATGACGGTTTGTGCTTCCGCCGTCAAGCGGGCGGCTTCAGCGGACAGGGCTGGACTGATACTTATCCGGTTTTCTTCCAACAACTTGCGGTTGCCGGCATAGTAGGTCTTGTCTTCCACCTGTCCCTTCACGCCTTTTCCGGTGATACTGTCAAAGTGTTCAATTTCCGTAAACCGGACATCTTTGAAATAACCTGCAATGGCTTCGGCAAGCGGATGTTCCGACAGTTTCTCCAGGCTGTAGAAAATGCTTTCTGCTCTTTCTGTCCGGTCATTCCATATTAAGTCACTGACTGTCGGTTTGCCTTCAGTCACAGTGCCGGTCTTGTCCAGGACAACCGTGTCTATCTTCTTGGCAATTTCCAGGCTTTCCGCGTCTTTTATCAGAATTCCTCTTTCGGCTCCTTTGCCTATTCCTACCATGATGGCGGTTGGAGTTGCCAGTCCCAGGGCGCACGGGCAGGCGATGATTAATACGGTGACTAAAGCCAGCAGGCCGTGCGTGAAGCCGTTTTCTCCATCCAGCAGCATCCACGCAATGAAAGATACTATGGCGATACCGATAATGACGGGAACGAAAATGCCTGCGATCTTGTCAACTAACTGCTGCACAGGTGCTTTGCTGCCTTGTGCATCTTGTACCATGTGTATGATTTTAGCCAGCAGCGTATCGGTTCCTACTTTTTCGGCCCGGAAGCGGAAACTTCCTTGCTGATTGATGGTACCGGCAAATACTTTGGTGCCTTTGTACTTGGATACGGCTATCGGTTCACCGCTCAGCATGCTTTCATCTACAAATGATTCGCCTTCTGTAACGCTACCATCTACGGCGATGCGCTCACCGGGCTTTACTAAAAGAAGGTCTCCGGGTCGGATCTGTTCGATGGATATTTCCTGTTGTTCACCTGTAGGAGTGATGACGGTCACGTTTTTAGGTTGCAGGCCCATCAGCTTCTTGATGGCGGACGAAGTGTTGCCTTTTGCCTTTTCTTCCAGAAGCCGTCCTAACAGGATAAAGGCTATAATGACGCTGGCCGCTTCGAAATAGACATGAGGATGGATGCCCCTTGACAGCCAGAATTCCGGGAAGAGCATATTGAACAGGCTGAACAGATAAGCGATGCCGGTACTGTTTGCTACCAATGTATCCATATTGGCACTGCCATGTTCCAGTTGTTTCCAGGCGCTGACGAAGAAACTCCTGCCCAACCCAAAGATGATAGGGGTGGAAAGTGCCCACATGATCAGGTTGGCGTATGGCATATCCATGAAGAACATGCCGATGATGACAATCGGTACGGACAGGATGATGGCCCATGTCGTGCGGAATTTGAGCGCGCGATATTTTTTGTCGTGCGCTTGTTCGGCTTCTTCAAGCGTATTCCGGCCTTGTTGAATCAACAGGTCGTATCCTGCAGCCTGCACTGCTTGTTTCAAGGCCTCGGGAGAGCATTGTGAGGGATCGTATTCCACTGTTGCCATGCCCGATGCATAGTTCACGGCGGCCTTGCTGACACCCGGTTGGTGATTCAGCGCCTTATCTACCCGCGCTGCGCAGGAAGCACAGCTCATGCCCAGTATGGGAAAACTTTCTTGAGTGATATTCTTATTTTCCATCGTGTGTAAAACTAGATCTTTTATTCGGAAACAAAGATAAGGCGGGGAAGTTTTACGGTGATTATGGAATTTGGGATTTAATTTATAAGATTATGTTTTAGTCACCCGTCCGGTACACTTATACTTCATCGAGCGGTTTGCGCTTGTTTTCTTTTAGCTTTTTGAAGTAACCGGGCGTCAATCCGGTGATACGCTTGAACTGGGCACTGAGATAGGCCGCACTTGAATAGTTCAGCTTGTCGGCAATCTCATTCAGGGAGAGTTCGCCGTAAACCAGCAATTCCTTGGCACGCTCTATCTTCTGGGCGATCAGGTATTTTTCGATGGTGGTATGAGTGATTTCCGAGAAAAGCTTGCTTAGGACGCTGTAGTCCCGGTTGAATTTTCCGGCCAGATAGTCGGACAGGTTGACCTTCAAGCTGCTGTCACTGTAATGTACCAGTTCGATGATGGCATCTTTTACCTGTTCAACCACTTGTAGTTTTTTGTCGTCCATCAGTTCGAAGCCGAGAGGTTCAAGTGCTGCTTTTACAGCAAGGCAAGTTTCATCCGTGACCTTATCGGGCAGTACGGCTATGCCCAGTTCTACCGAGACGGGATGCAGGCCCAACCGTTCAAGCTGCTCTTTTACAACCATGATGCAGCGCTTGCAGACCATATTCTTGATATGCAGGGTATTCTCGGGTGCCGATATAATCTTTGTCATATATCTGATTCTTAAGGGTGAGAGGATGTTTTGAATATGGAAAAGAACTTTTCCATTGCACAAAGATAGCGAAAACCGGGAGTAGAATGAAATTTACATGTTATATTTCTATTGGGCAGATACAAGGATATTGCCGCTGTCATACGTTGCTACGGTCGGTTTGTCAAGCTAAGTCCTATCAGGACTTTCCGAAAGGAGTTAGGGGAAATTGGAGAACATTTTCTCATAAGTATTAAAATTTAATAGGTTTTGGGTAGCAAGACAGAGCCTGTGTGAGATTATTTTTTTTATACTACGTTTCTTTGCTATTTCATAGCTCTACTTTCCTACCTGTATTAGGTTTAACTTTCGGAGGCAAAGTTAATTATATTTTTCATAAACGCAAGTGTTTATATTAAAAATACCGTAAAATAATATCATGATTAGAATAAATATTTTCAAAATATGGATTGAAAAGTGATTTTTGCATAAAAAGAATAACTATATATGTTTAAGTTCTGATAGGACTTGGTATTTCTGCCGGTCTATTCTCTCCGAATCATGTGTTCGCTACGTCTTTAGCGACTTCAGAGAACCAGTCTGTTGCTGTTGTTCAGCAAGTAAGGAAAATTATCGGTACTGTAACCGATGCTGCCGGTGAGCCGGTCATTGGTGCTGCTGTTTTAGAAAAGGATAATGTTTCCAATGGTACTATTACCGATATTAATGGTAAATTCTCTCTTTCTGTTTCGAACAATGCCGTAATCAGCATTTCGTATATAGGATATATAACACAAAATATTAAGATAACCGGTCAGAACTCAATCAAGGTAGTGTTGATGGATGATACCCGGACGCTGGAAGAAGTGGTGGTGGTAGGCTATGGCTCTCAGAAGAAAGCGAATCTGACCGGTGCCGTATCTTCGGTCAAGATGGACGAGATACTGGGTGACCGTCCTATTTTGAATGTGTCTGACGCTCTTCAAGGAGCTGTTCCGGGATTGCAGGTCTCTAGTGGAGGCAATGCTCCCGGAACAAGTAAGTCTTTCCAGATTCGTGGCGCCTATTCCGTAGGTGTCAAGAACTCGGACGGTTCGTATGGCAATGCCATCAGGCCACTGGTGCTGATTGATAATGTGGAAGGTGACCTTGATATGGTGAATCCGGAAGACATCGAATCCATCAGTGTTTTGAAGGACGCTGCTTCTGCGGCTATCTATGGAGCACGTGCTGCCGGTGGTGTAATTGTAGTCACTACCAAGCGTCCCAAGGGAAGCTCTAAATTTTCATTGAATTACAATAACAACTTCGCTTTCGGAACAGCTGTCAACTTGCCTAAGCAGGCGCCTTTGATGGATTATCTGCAAGCTTATCTGGATTGCGGATATTCGGATGCCTATTGGTCGCTCGGTTCGCCAAGTGTCAGCAAATGGATGGAGTACCTCGGTGAATATCAGAAAAATCCGTCTGCTTTCAAGACGGTAGGCGATGGCATCTATATGGATGAATCCGGGGTACCTTATTATCTGAACGAGAAGGATCTCTTTAAAAACTTTATGGAAACCAGTTTCCAGATGACTCATAATATTTCGGCTTCCGGAGGTACGGACAAACTCCGTTATCGTATTTCGGGAGGATATACTTCGAATGACGGTGTATTGATATCCGACCGTGATGAGTTTGAACGTATGAACATCAATACCTTCATTTCGGCCGATGTAACAGACTGGTTTACCCAGGAAGTGACAATGAGCTATGCCCACAGTTTGCAAACTTCACCCGGAGGAATGGGGGGAGTATATAGTACCCGTCTGATTTCATACTATCCTGAAGGGAATCTGCCGGCATCGGTCAATACTTTGGCGGATGAAGACCTCCCTTTGTTTACTCCGCGAAACCAGATTCTACTGTCGAATCCGGTAAAAAACAATAATGACAACCCGCGTATTTTCTTGAAATCCATCTTGAAACCGCTTAAAGGACTGGAAGCTGTATTTGAATATACATTCGATAAAAATATTTATGATTATCATTGGTACTCAGGACAGTATGACTACACTACCATTCAAGGAGGAAGCTCAAAGTCTTTCGTTGATGATTATCTGAGAAAATATAAGCAATACACGAATTATAATGCTATCAACGTATATGCTACGTATAGCAAGAACTTTGGCCACCATCATTTTAAGGTAATGGCCGGATTTAACCAGGAATCAAGTTATCAGGAAACGTTGGACGCTTACTCATACAATCAAGCTGTGATTGATGTGCCTGCAATGGGGTCCGGAACCGGAACTATCAAGACTACCGATTCATATAGTGAATATGCCGTACGCGGTGGTTTCTTCAGAGTCAACTATAACTATCAAGACAAATATTTGCTGGAAGTAAACGGGCGTTATGACGGATCTTCTAAATTTCCGAAGAGTTCCCGTTTCGGCTTTTTCCCTTCAGTGTCGGCTGGCTGGCAGATTGCACAGGAGAGTTTTATGGAATCTACGCATGACTGGCTGGACGGGTTGAAAGTCCGTGCATCGTATGGTGTGATCGGTAACCAGAATGTGAATCCATATACATTTACTCCGACCATGAGTGTCAATAACAAGTCCACTTCTTGGATTGTCGATAATACGTATGTTACTTCCATCAGTTCGTTGCCGGCATTGGTAAGCCAGAATTTTACCTGGGAAAAAGTGGGTACGGTCAATGTAGGGCTGGACGTGAACTTGTTCAATAACCGCCTGAACGGTGTATTCGAATGGTACCAGCGTAATACTAGCGGCATGCTTGCCCCGGGTGTACAGTTGCCTGCTGTGGTAGGTGCCAGTGCTCCTTACCAGAATACGGCCGACATGCGTACCCAAGGTTGGGAAGTGAGTCTGAACTGGCGCGACCAGATCGGTAAAGTAGGATACCGTCTGGGTTTTAATCTCTTTGACTATAAGTCAAAAATAACCAAGTACGATGATAACGCAGCCACCAAGCTGCTAAGCAGTTTCTATCCCGGACAGGTGATGGGGGAAATATGGGGCTATGTAACAGATGGTTACTATACGGTGGATGATTTTGAAGATACTTCATCTTGGAAACTGAAAGAAGGCGTGACCTCGATTAACGGTTATAACGTGCGTCCGGGTGATGTGAAATTCAAGAACCTCCGTGATGATGAAAGCACCACCAATGTCATTACAAGCGGTGACAACACGTTCGATAACCCGGGTGACCGCAAGGTGATTGGCAATACGACCCCGCGTTACCAGTACGGCATTAATTTGGGAGTCAACTATGCAGGTTTCGACCTTAACGTAATGTTGCAGGGAACCGGAAAACGTGATTACTGGATTTCGAACGTTCTGACTTTCCCGATGAACGGTGATACCTTTGTTCCTTTGTTCGAAGGGTTGAGTGACTATTGGAGACCGAAAGATCCGGATAACGGTGACTGGACCGCAGTCAACCCGGATGCCAAGTATCCCCGCCTGTATGGCAACCGTGGCAATTCCGGTTCAAACCTTCGTGTAAGTGACGGATATCTGTCTGACGCTTCTTATCTCCGTATCAAAAACATTACCCTGTCTTATACTCTGCCTAAAAAGTGCTTGTCGCAGACTTTGCTTTCACAAATGAAGATGTTCGTCAGCATTGAAAACGCGGCTACTTTCACCTCTTTGCCTTCGGGAATCGACCCGGAAAGAATAGAATGGAACTATCCGGCATTCCGCACGGTTTCATTCGGTATAAATGTTACATTATAAACTCTAATCTGATACATGAATATGAAAAAGATATTATTGTTTTTAACCCTTCTTACGGGGATGTTGCTGTCGGGATGCAACGATAGTTTTCTGGAAAAGTATCCTGTGACCAGCTTGACGCAGGAAAATGCTTTCAGGTCCTATGACAATTTTAAGGCTTTCATGTGGCCATGTTATGGAATGTTCTCCAATACGACCATTGCCACTTCTATTACTGATGTAGGTCGCAGTTCCCATTATCTGGGAGATGTGTATGCCGGATTTCTGAACCAGCGCGGAGCCAGCAGCCAGAATAAATACGCGTTTCAAACGGTGACCAATGCCACTTCCGGTAATGGATGGGACTTTTCCAGCTTTATCCGCCGTGTCAATCTGATGCTCTCGCATGTGGATGCTTCTGATATGACGGAGGCTGAAAAGAACCACTGGAAAGCTGTCGGATATTTCTTCCATTCATTCTGGTATATGGAACTTATCGACCGTTTTGGTGATGTGCCTTGGATTGATAAGCCGCTGGACGAAACCTCGGAAGAGGCTTACGCTGCCCGGATGCCTCGCTTCGAAGTAGCCGACAAGGTACTGGAACGTTTGTTGTGGGCGGAAGAGAATATCGGCGACGCAGCGGTTTATAATAAGAAGGACGGTTCGAATACCATCAACCGCGACTGTGTGCGTGCGGCTCTCTCACGTTTCACATTGCGTGAGGCTACTTGGCGTAAATACCATGAAATGGGAAGTTATGATAAATATTTCACGGAATGTATCCGTGTTTCCAAGCTGCTGATAGCGGACTATCCGACATTGTTTTATGGAACGGACGGACAGCCGGCGGCCGGATATGGTGAAATGTGGACATCGGAAGACTTGAGCAAGGTGCAGGGGATTATTTTATACCATCAATGGCTGGAAACAATCAAACCGGGGCACGCGTGCTATTATGAACATACTTCCTCGCATGACATAGAGATGCATCAGGGAACGGTTGACTTGTATTTGTGCAAAGACGGAAAGACGATTTCCCACTCAGACCTGTACCAGGGAGACAAGGATATCTATTCAACATTCCGTAACCGTGACCCGCGCATGTATCACACCATCATGCCTCCTTACAGAGTGAAAGACGGCAAGGGGGATTATACTACCTGGTCTTATACCAGTGATCCCGCCGACCGTGAGTATATCGACCTCATGGGAGCGAATGAGTCGTGCAGCAATCCGGGTATCGGCATGAAGCGTTTGCCGGGACAGAACTGGAGCGCTTCACTGGTACGCCGTGTGCCGAACTTGCAGGGAGGCGCACAGTACACCATCGAAGGAAAGAAATATGGACCGCATGCTTATGTTGCCTGCCGTTCGGGCTATTATGTATGGAAAAACTGGGATAACTGGGAAGAGAATTATAACGCTGCCCGGATGAACACAGCCGATAAACCTGTCTTTAAAATTGAAGAGATTCTGCTGAATTATGCTGAGGCTATGTGTGAGACTAACCAGTTCACGCAGACGGTTGCGGGTGAGACAATCAATAAATTGCGTAAACGTGCCGGTGTGGCCGATATGGTAGTGGCGCAGATTGATGCTGATTTTGACCCGAACCGTGGAAAATATTATCCGAAGGGAAATGATAATGGAATCCTTGTTGACCCGATATTGTGGGAGATTCGTCGTGAACGTATTATTGAACTGATGGGAGAAGGATTCGGTTTCTACGATGTGCGCCGTTGGAGAATGGCTCCTTGGTTTGTGAATATGCAGCAGAAAGGCATGTGGATCTCGAAGAGTGAGCTTGGTACCTTGACGTTGCTTAACGAAACGACCGGGACATCTGATGGAGTAAACGGATCGATGACCGAAGGCTATATCTATCTGTTCAACGATCCGTTGAAAGAAGGAAAAGGCTGGCTTGAAAAATATTATCTCTATCAGGTTCCGCTGGAAGAAATTGCGCTTAATCCTAACCTGACTCAAAACCCGGGCTGGGAATAGAAAGAGTTTTGATTTGTTTTTTTGATTAGAAGAGGAAGAAGAGTGGCGAGACGTGATGTAGCGCCCTCTTCTTTCGTGATTTATGAAGTCCGCTGATTTTTGTGTATGGAGGAAGAACTGACGTCTGGCAGGCTGAATCCGGTTAGCGGCCGAATGCTTTTTCCACGACGTTCCGGCTGAGCCCTGTCTGCATGGCTCCCCTTATGAAAAGGTAGGCGAGGAAGGCAAGCCACAGTGCGTGGTTTCCCAGGAAAGAACGAAATCCATAGTACAAGGCAAAGAAACTGACGGCGGCAGCTGCCATGGACAGAAGCATGGCACGCGTGGCTGTGGCGCCGATGAAAACGCCGTCCCAGATGAAGGCGGCGATTCCGGTTACGGGTATGGCAAGTGCCCAGTAGAAATAAGTATCGGCGGCGGCTGTCACGTTCGTGTCGTCAGTCAGCAATTGGAGGAAGGCATTCCCGCCCAAGGCATAGGCCAGCGTAAAGAGAACGGCCATGATTCCTCCCCAGGCAAACAGGTGCCGGACAGTGTCTGTGAACGCTTCCCGGTTACGGGCGCCTATGTATCGCCCGCTCAGCGCTTCTCCGGCATAGGCAAATCCGTCCATTACGTACGAGAATAAGGTGAAGAGCTGCATCAGCAGGGTGTTTACCGCCAGTATGATTTCACCTTGTGAGGCTCCGGCGGAAGTGAAAAACAGGGTCACCGCCACGAGGCAGAGTGTGCGCAGGAATATATCCCGGTTGACTTGGAAGAAGCGTACCATCGCCTCTTTCTGCAATACGCCTCGCCAGACTATATATTTCCGGAGCCTTCCGTATGGGTGGTACCATAGCACGGCGCCCATGAACAGCCCTGCATATTGTGCGATCAGTGTTCCTAAGGCAACTCCTTCCACTTTCATGCCACATAGGTAAACCAGGCAGAGGCTGGCAATGATATTCACTATGTTTTGTGTGATGGCTATATACATGGGGATGCGTGAGTTCTGCATGCCGATGTACCAGCCGGATAGCCCGTACAGTCCCAGCATGGCAGGCGCTCCCCAGATGCAGATATGGAAATAGAGTGTGGCCAGTTCCTTGACCTCTTCTGTGGGATGAATCAACGTAAACGCTGCCTGGCGTATAGGCACTTGCAAAATGATGAGGCCGCATGCCACCGTCATCCCGATGCCCACGGCACGCAACAACAGGCGCGTCACTTCCGGCAAGTCCCGTTTCCCGAATGCTTGTGAAGTCATTCCGCTGGTGCCCATACGCAGGAAACCGAAGATCCAGTAGATGATATTGAACAACATGCCGCCCACGGCTATTGCTCCGATATAGGCCGGAGAACCTAAGTGCCCCACGATGGCTACGTCAATTAGTCCGAGTAAAGGAACGGTTATATTGGACACGATGGAAGGCAGCGCTATTTGCAGTATTTGTCTGTCTCTTGGACTCATTGTAACATTCATTTGATGAGGTTGGCAAAGTTACACAGAAAAAAGGTGAAAAGGAGGAAAAGATTAACTAAATTTCGGCTTGCGCAGGTTGATAATCGTTGCGGAAATCCGTAAATTTGTAGGTGGATTCTTACGGGAGACGCAGGAAGCTGTTTTACTAATTATACTTTGAAAATGAAAACCTTGGCTTTGTTTTTTACTTTGTTTCTGATGACTCCGGCGGTGCTTTGGGCACAGTCGGCCAATGAACTGCTTCAGAAGGTTTCGGAGGCGCTTTCTATGGGTAAGGATGACTATGCTGTGAGTTTGTTTCGCCAGACTGCGGATGTGGGAATAGAGCGGGCGGAGATGTTTTATTGGACGCGTGTGGATAAAAGCAGTGAGGTGGCTCCCCGGTTGGCACAGACATTGGCTGCCCGTTACAAGGAATCGAGGAATTATGATAAGGCTTATCTTTTCTATAAAGAGTTTCTGCAGAGATATCCGGAGGATGTTCCCGCCCTTGTGGCCTGTGCCGAGGCGGAAATGATGCGGGGAGAGGAAAAGGATGCGGTAAAGACGTATGAGAAGGTCTTGTTGCTGGATGCCGACAATCTGCAGGCGAATATCTTTTTAGGGAACTATTACTACCTGCAGGCCGAAAAGGAAAAGAAGAAGATTGAAGAGGATTATAAGAAAATTGCCTCTCCCACAAGGATGCAATATGCCCGTTACCGCAATGGGCTTACGGACATATTCACCAACAACTATACTAAAGCGAAAACCTACCTGCAACGGGTACTCCGGCAGTTCCCTTCCACGGAAGCGGGAAAGACGCTGGAAAAGATAAAGACGCTGGAAGCGGGAATGAAGTGAAACGCATGTTTACTCTTCATTCTCCGGCAATCCGGTCGAAGTCTTTTTGGTTTTGGCAATGATTTTGGAAAGTTCCGTATACGAACCGCCGTCCATCACTTCCTTGTCGGCATACCAGTTAACTTCGATTACATATTCATATCCTTCTTCATAGTCGAAACCTATGATGGCTTCTGTCAGCGGATACCAATTGTCATAGTTGAAGTACTCTTTGCTTTTAATCATGCAGCAAGATTTCAGAACCAGATTGCCCACATTATCATATACAGGTACGATTCTTTTCTCGGAGGCTACAATCATCCGGTAGGTTCCTCCATAGTTTTCTTTCTCGTCATCGCCGCATCCTCCCAAAGGAAGCATGAGCATTATCAGTAGTAAATATAAAAGTTTCTTCATAGTAGTGGAGTTAGTTATCTGTTGTTTCATTTTCCGGTAATCCTGTTGAATCGGTCTTTGTCTTGGAAATGATTTTGGACAATTCGTAATAAAAGCCGTTTCCGTCAAGATAATGTTTTACATTAATTACATATTCATATCCTTCTTCATACTCGAATCCCAGTATTGGGTGTATAAACGGATACCAGTAATCAATATCAAAAATCTCCTTGCACTTGGTCATCAAGCAAGATTTCAGCACTTTATCCTTCCCTCCGGTTGGTGGATAAACCAGCACCATTCTTTTCTCGGAAGCTACGGTAAGTTGGTAAGTTCCTTCGTAGGCTTCGTTTTCGTCATCGCTGCATCCCCCCAAAGGAAGCATGAGCACCATTAGCAATAAATAGATGATTTTTTTCATACGCTTGTTGTTTTAAATTAATACGGTAAGCCGATTTTAGGTTTATTGCCATAAATTTAATGAAAAAATAGCTTTAATCAGAGTTTTTTGTCTCTTTATATATGTGCACACCGTTTTTTTATGTGCAGGAATATGTGAATGGATAGCGTAACCGGTCATTGGGCTTCGGATAAAGTGTTTTGTAGTCTGTTTGTTCCTTATCTGAATTATTCGTTTTTCTTGTGGAAAACACTTTGTTTGAATGAATTAAACAAAGCGTTTTGTAGCATGGAATATTTTGTTCGATGCTGTGAACTAATGAGTTAGGTGACAGATAAAGAAACCGTCACGCATCTATCACGGGTATCCGTCACGGGATAGATGTCTATGTATCAAATCGATAGAGTGCATTCCGTGACAGCGTGACGGATAAATTACGTTTTTAAACTTTATGATGGAGCCCCATTATAACAATCCCAGGGCATCCGCTCAATAAAGTTGACTTTTTAAATGAGCCGTGAACTATAGGATGTGTTGCACTTCCTTGAACAAGTATTCACGTTCTTGTCCGTTCTCGTCTTCCAATACGAAACGTCCGTCGGATTCCACACGCAGCAGGCGGGCAAGAAATTGCCCTCCGGCGTCTTGGTAGAGATGGAAACCGCGGCGGCGAAAAAGGGAACGGGCGTACCGGGCATTAATTTCAGCGGAATAGGTCGCGAAGTTTTCCAGTTGGAGCCCCTTGTAGTATATTTCTATGCGTCTCAGTATGTGGGAAAGGATTTCATGGCGGTCATGTTCTTTTCCGCTGATTTGTTTCAAAGATACAGGATTGGGGGCATCACTGTGGAATGCTTCCTGGTTGATGTTGATGCCGATACCCGTAATGCTGCGTCCGATGTGGTGTCCGGTAAGGTCGTTTTCTATCAGGATGCCGCAGATTTTCTTTTCTTTCCAGTAAATGTCATTCGGCCATTTGATGGTGATGTCATCCGACCATCTGCTCAACTCCTCCTTGATGGCGAGAGATACGATTTGCGAGAGAATAAACTGGTGGTGGGCTTCCAGAAAAGTAGGGTAGAGCACGAGGCTGAATAGCAGGTTCTTCCCTTTCTCGGCCTCCCAGCTGTTACCGCGTTGACCTTTGCCGGAAGTCTGGAATTCGGCGGCAACGGTAGTGAACTCTGCAACGTCTTCTTTCAGATCATTGCACAACTGGCTGATGTATTGGTTGGTGGAATCGGTTTCCTCCAGGACGACCAGCGGATAACGGAATGTTTCAGGGTTGGGCTTCATATTCGGCACGTAGTTTTTTGGTGAACTTCTTCAATACTTCTTCATACGAGTGGTCAATCAACTGCCTTATCAGTTTGTCATCTGCGTCGCGATCCAGAAAAACCTGGTTCCAATACTTCTTATTGAAATGCCAGGCACCTTCAATGGCGTTATAGCGTTCACGTAGTTCAAGCGCATATTCCGGTTCGCATTTCATTGTAATTCTGTCGGGAGTATTGAGATTGATGCATAAAAACATTTTTCCCATTACCCGGATGACAAGGACGTCTTCACCGAAAGGCAAGTCTTCTGTCGTGGCCTTCTTGCTGAGGCTGTATTCGCGGGCGGTTTCTATATCCATGATGATATTGTAATTTACGGTTGTACGATTTATGTGACTCTGTCCCGTCACTTGTATTGTCACTCGCTTTTGGGTTAAAACATGGGCGGATAAAAAGCATCCTTTATGTGTTCTATCTTGAAGGTTCCCGGTTCGCCTACGACTGTCAGGATGTCGAAGCGAACCGGGATATCCAGGCGGAAGTGCTTGATGTAGGCATCGGCGGCTACCACAATCCGCCGTATTTTCTGCCAATTGACGGCATCCTGCGGCTCTATGTAGTCCGTGTTGCTGCGTGTCTTCACTTCCACGATGACCAGCTCTTCATGCTTGGTAGCGACAATATCCAGTTCCAGGTGGTTCTTGCGCCAGTTCCGGTCGCGTATGGTGTAGCCGTTCTGTTCCAGATATCTGGCGGCGGCTTCTTCTCCTGCTTTCCCCAGAGTATTGTGCTGCGCCATTACTCTATGCCCTTAGCAGGCTTCAGCATGCCGTCGTGTCCGGGGCGGAAGAGAGCGGGCAACTGGCGCGTCTTGCCATTCAACGCATTTTCCGCGCTGCGTGTTGCGGGCATCGGGTTCTTTCCGGTAATCAGTTCGATGGCTTTGGCATACAGGGGTTCTTCATTGCTCATATAATCCCTAAGGATGTAGAACCTGCCCTGCTGGTTGTAGGGATTGGTCTCGTCCAGCTCTACATCCGGTTTGAATCCGTCTTGATAGTCTCCGAAATCTTCGGCATTGTAGCTTTGGAAGGTGATAGGAACAACCCGGTAGGTGTTGTCTCTGACTTTCATGTCTTCATATTCCATGCCCACGTTCTTGCCCGTGGTTCTTTCTCCTATCAGTATTACGTCCAAGTGTATTCCCTCTAAAGAATTAATGACAAGTTCACTGGAAGACGCTGTTCCGGTACCCACAAGGCAATAAACACGGGGCAGGTTGAGGGCTCCGGCTGACAAGGAAGTGCCTAAGTTGGGATAATTGGAGTAGGCAAACATCTCATGATCCTTTTGGTTGTTGCGTTCTGCCATTCTTTCATCGTTGTATCGCAGGCTGGTGAACACTTTGCCTTGCGAGGCGCTGCCCGCAATGCAGGTTGCTATCAAGTTGGCCGACATGGTATGTCCGCCACCGTTGTAGCGCAGGTCCAGAATGAGGTCGGTGATGTTTTTACTCTTAAATTCCTTGAAAACATTGAATAACTCTTCGTCGAAGCCTGCCTCAAATCCGGAATAGACAAGATAGCCGATTTTGTGTCCTTCTATACCTTCCTCTACTTTACTGAAAAGCACCGGATTGTTGTACATGGCTTTGGAGGTGATGGTGTACCCTTTTTGGTCGGTCACGCCGCCTTCCCCTATGATATCTTCCGTAAGGGCGTAGCTGAATGCAGAGCTCGGGAGCAACAGGTTGTAATAGAAATCTTCAATGTTGCTGTTGTTGATCTTCTTTCCGTTTATCTGGCTTATCATCATTCCCCGTTTGAGTCCTGCTTCTGATGCCGGTGAGTCCGGGTATATGCCTTGGATGCAGAAGTAGGTGGTGCTTTGGGTTTGGCCGCTGATGGTCACGGGCGTTATTCCGGTGATACCGAAACTATATGCCAGTTCTTTATTTACGATTTTTGTAGCGCGGGTTGAGCTGATGTCGGGCAATAACTGGATATAGGAAAAGAGGCGGTAGTAGGTTTTACCGTCGCTGCCGGTATATGGCTTTTTGTCCAGCGTATTCTCTTTCATACTGCCTAAGGCGTCATAGAAAAAGGCTTCGTAATTCTTGGTGTAGTCAAGGTCTAACTTCTTGTAGTCGTCATTCCAGAGGTACATCTTTCTCAGATACTCGTCCACTTTCCCATTGATTTCCACATCTTCGGAAACAGTCGCGCTGCTTCCTTTCTGTATCACCTGGAAACTTGTGGTAGAATAGCCTTGCACCTGGATGGTAATAATCGAAGTGCGGTCTTTCGTGGAGGTTGTCGTAACCGAAAGTTTTATAGTGCCGGCTCCTTTTTCTCCTTCCGTGGTTTGCAGTTTGCACCAGGTGGAGTTAGTGTGGGCTTTCCATTTGGCGGCGGCATTGAAGCTTACAGACTGGGTACTTCCTGCTGTGAGTTCTACAGGAGTTCCTTCTTTCCAACTTTGTCCGGTTATGCCGGTCTGGCTTCCATTGTCATTGTCGTCGTCACTGCACGATGCAAAACTTATTGCTGCGAATAAGCATAGGAAAAAACTGAAATAATGTACCTGTTTCATACCTTTTAGTTTTATGGGTTTCCAAAAATACTTTTTTAATTCTTAAAATGAAATGATTTGGAGGATAACTTTGTTTTTACTGCTTAAAAAAACTTTTCTGGTTTGTTTTAGGTATCCCGACTATAAAAATTACGCATATTCTGTTTTGTTTTTACAGAAGTAAAAGTAATTTTGCAAGAAATATGAGAAAGAGAGACAAAACCTGTGCGAGAGCAACGCTGGAAGAACCGAAACGCGAACAGCGTATCGTATGCCTGATGAGCGAGGAAGAAATGCGGATTGTAGATCGTTATCTTGAAAAATATAAGATAACGAACAAGTCGCGTTGGCTCAGGGAGACTGTCCTCATGTTTATCCATAGGAATATGGAAGAAGATTATCCTACTTTGTTCGGTGAACATGATATGAGACGCTGATGGATGATAGCTATTACATGAAGCAGGCGCTTCTTGAAGCGCAAAAGGCCGGTGAGCGGGGAGAGGTACCCGTAGGTGCGGTGGTGGTTTGCAAGGACCGTATCATTGCGCGTGCCCATAATCTGACTGAAACATTGACAGATGTGACTGCCCATGCGGAAATGCAGGCTATTACCGCTGCCGCATCCACCCTTGGCGGAAAGTATCTGAATGAATGTGCGCTGTATGTTACGGTAGAGCCTTGCGTGATGTGTGCGGGCGCCATTGCCTGGGCGCAAACGGGGAAGCTTGTGTTCGGTGCCGAAGATGAAAAGAGAGGATATCAGCGTTATGCTCCTCAGGCATTACATCCTAAGACGATGGTTGTAAAGGGAGTGCTTGCAGACGAATGCGCCGCATTGATGAAGAACTTTTTTGCCGCCAAGCGGAAATGATTGGCGCTTGGTTCCTTGTCTCTACTCCTTGATTTCCTCAAACTCCACATACTCTCCTTCGTCCTTGGAGAATAGTTTCTTGCGTTTCAGGTGAATTTCACCTTCCTCCGGTTCCGTGGCTTTGTCGGTTTGTGTGGACGAACCGGACGGCTGTCGCGGATTGTTATAGGAATATCCTCCGGGATTCTGATAGGAGGCGGAAGAAGTACGGCGTCTGCCCAGTCCGAAAATGCTCCGGACAACGGTGCCGATGATACCAAGACCGATAATTAGTATGGCAATGATTAGAATGAATAAGAATCCTAAAAGATGAAACATGGGCTAATGGTTTTTATGTGTTCGTTATATACGAACGATAATACAACAACCGTGCCAAAGATTTGTTTATTTACTTTTTCTTGTAATAAGTGAAAGTAAAATATACCAGACAATGATTGCCGCGAAACTGCAGATTCCCAGAAAAACAAGCAACGGGACACATACCATCAGAAAAATAAAGCTGGTTTTGTTCTCCTTCCATGACAGGCTTTTGAATTTCAGCGAGAACATCGGGATCTCGGAAACCAATAACCAGGAAGAAAGGCAGACCAGTAACAATATATAGAGCGGATGGAAACTGTCCGATATAAGCAGTTCATGGGCTCCTGTAACGAACGATGCCCAGAACAAGGCGTTTGCCGGGACTGGCAGTCCTATGAAAGAACTTGTTTGCCGGGTGTCATTGTTGAATTTAGCCAGACGCAACGCGGAAAATACGGATATCAGAAAGGCAAGGAAAGGAAAGACGGGGGCTATACCTTCCATCATGCCCGGATAATGCATCTCTTTGAATAAAGAGAAAACAATCAAGGAGGGGGCTACACCAAAACTCACGTCATCTGCCAGGGAGTCCAAGTCCTTGCCGATGGCAGAATATGCATTCAGCAGGCGTGCCACCATGCCGTCAAAGAAATCGAATACGGAGCTAAGTAAGATGAATGCTAATGCCAAATCATACTTGGCCTCAAAAGCCATGACGCAGGCAATACCCCCCGAGAATAGATTCAGGCAGGTCAGCGTATTGGGAATATGACGGGTAATGCAATTTGCCATGGTCGTTCTGCTTATTTAAGTTTGGCTATTACGGTCTGGTTACCGGTGGTTAATTGTCCCAGTTTGACGAGTATTTCCGTACCCAAAGGCAGGAATACGTCCACGCGGGAGCCGAATTTGATGAAACCCATATGTTCGTCGATATAGCAGTCTTCTCCTGCTTCGGCGTATGTCACGATACGGCGTGCCATGGCTCCTGCTATTTGGCGTGCCATGATTTCTACACCTTCCGGAGTTTCTATGACTACAGAGGAACGTTCGTTGTCGGTACTCGCTTTGGGTAACCAGGCCTTCATGAACTTCCCGTCCTGGTGCCATACCTTTTTTACGGTGCCGTCTACCGGATACCAATTGGCATGTACGTTGACCAGGCTCATGAAGATGGATACCATAATCCGGCGGTCATGGAAATATTCGTTTTCTTCCACTTCCTCTACTACCACGATTTTGCCGTCGGCGGGAGCCACTACTATTTTCTCCGTGTCTTCCTGCCCGAACAGACGGATGGGGCAACGGAAAAAGTTGACCAATATTCCATATACGACGAGACTGATGGCTGCTGCTATATAAAAGGGAATCTTACATTCCAGTCCGAAGTAAAGAGCTGCGTTGACAACAAGCAGAAGCAGCAAGCTGCCCGCCAATGTATGTGTTCCTTCACGGTGTATACGTATTTTTTTTAATCTTTTTAATCGACCCATGTATATCGTATTTGCTATTTTAGATAGAAATTATCTGCAAAAATAGGCTTATTTTGAAAATCTAACAAGGATTTAGGAGGAGAAATGCTAATGTTGATAACTTTTTGGGAAATATTTTTGCTAGGTGTCACAGAGGTTGTATTTTTATGCTCTCAACAGAAAGGATATATATGCAGGATTTTGTTCATTTACACGTCCATACTCAGTACTCTCTTCTTGATGGTCAGGCAAGCGTCAGCAGGCTGGTGGACAAAGCAATGAAGGATGGTATGAAAGGTATTGCCGTAACCGATCACGGCAATATGTTCGGGATCAAAGAGTTTACCAATTATGTAAATAAGAAGAATAGCGGCCCGAAAGGTGAAATCAAAGACTTGAAAAAAAGGATTGCCGGTATTGAAAGCGGTGAAATAGAATGTGAAGACAGAGAGGCGGAGATAGCCGGATGCCGGGCGAAAATAGCGGAAGCGGAAAACAAGTTGTTCAAACCTGTCATTGGTTGCGAAATGTATGTGGCGCGCCGTACCATGGACAAGAAGGAGGGGAAGCCGGACCAAAGCGGTTATCACCTTATTGTATTGGCAAAGAATGAGAAGGGCTACCACAATCTTATCAAATTAGTGTCGCGCGCATGGACCAAAGGGTATTATATGCGTCCGCGTACCGACCGTAATGAATTGGAGAAATATCATGAGGGATTGATTGTTTGCTCGGCCTGTATCGGCGGTGAGGTTCCCAAGAAGATCATTAATGACCGGCTGGAGGAGGCCGAAGAGGCCGTCCGGTGGTATAAGAATCTTTTCGGTGATGATTATTATCTGGAACTCCAACGGCATAAGGCGACTGTGCAGCGTGCCAATCATGAGGCCTATCCTTTGCAGCAGAAGGCCAATGCCAAATTGCTGGAATATGCCCGGAAATATAATATAAAGGTAATCTGCTCCAATGACGTCCATTTTGTGGACGAGGAAAATGCGGAAGCGCACGACCGTCTGATTTGTCTCAGTACGGGGAAGGACCTGGATGACCCGAGCCGTATGCTTTATACCAAGCAGGAATGGATGAAGACAAAGGCGGAGATGAATGCCTTGTTCGAGGATGTTCCTGAAGCGTTGTCCAACACCCTGGAAATTCTGGACAAGGTGGAGTATTACTCCATCGACCATGCGCCCATCATGCCTACTTTTGCCATTCCCGAGGATTTCGGGACGGAAGAGGAGTATCGTGCGAAGTATAGTGAAAAGGATTTGTTCGATGAGTTTACGCAGGATGAGAACGGGAAAGTGGTGCTGGACGAAGAAGCCGCCAAGGCAAAAATAAAACGGTTGGGTGGGTATGAGAAATTGTACCGTATCAAACTGGAAGCGGATTATCTGGCCAAACTGGCATTTGACGGTGCTAAAAGATTATATGGTGACCCGTTGTCTGATGAGGTGAAAGAACGTTTGGTTTTTGAATTGTACATCATGAAGACGATGGGTTTTCCCGGTTACTTCTTGATTGTACAGGACTTCATCAATGCCGCCCGCACCCAGTTGGGCGTTTCCGTAGGACCGGGACGTGGCTCGGCGGCGGGTTCGGCGGTTGCCTATTGCTTGGGAATTACGAAAATAGACCCCATTCAGTATGACTTGCTGTTCGAGCGTTTCTTGAATCCCGACCGTATCTCATTGCCTGATATCGATGTGGACTTCGATGATGACGGTCGTGGCGAAGTGCTCCGTTGGGTGACGGATAAGTATGGGCAGGAAAAAGTGGCGCATATCATTACGTATGGCACGATGGCGACCAAATTGGCCATTAAAGACGTTGCCCGTGTGCAGAAGTTGCCTTTGTCCGAGTCGGACCGCTTGGCTAAACTGGTTCCCGACAAGATACCCGATAAAAAGCTGAACTTGCCGAATGCCATTGCCTACGTGCCGGAGTTGCAAGCGGCGGAAGCCTCGCCCGACCCGTTGGTACGGGATACATTGAAGTATGCCAAGATGCTGGAAGGCAATGTCCGCGGCACGGGTGTACATGCCTGCGGTACCATCATCTGCCGGGATGATATTACGGATTGGGTACCTGTAAGTACTGCCGACGACAAGGAGACAGGCGAGAAGATGCTTGTCACTCAGTATGAAGGCTCCGTGATTGAAGATACGGGCTTGATCAAGATGGACTTCCTCGGTTTGAAAACATTGTCCATCATTAAGGAAGCCGTTGAGAACGTTCGTCTCCACCGTGGACTGAAATTGGACATTGACAAGATTTCAATAACCGACCCGGCCACTTATAAATTATATTGTGACGGACGCACTATCGGTACATTCCAGTTTGAATCTGCCGGAATGCAGAAATATTTGCGTGAGCTGCAACCCGGTACTTTTGAGGACTTGATTGCCATGAATGCTCTGTATCGTCCGGGGCCTATGGATTATATACCGGACTTTATCGACCGCAAGTGGGGACGCAAACCTATCGAGTATGATATTCCTATTATGGAGAAATATCTGAAAGATACGTATGGCATTACGGTTTACCAGGAGCAGGTGATGCTTCTGTCTCGTCTGTTGGCGGACTTCACCCGTGGTGAGTCGGATGCGTTGCGTAAGGCGATGGGTAAGAAGCTGCGTGACAAGTTGGACCACATGAAGCCTAAGTTCATTGCCGGCGGGCAAAAGAACGGACACGATCCGAAAGTGCTTGAAAAGATTTGGGCGGACTGGGAGAAATTTGCCTCATACGCTTTCAATAAGTCACATGCCACTTGTTATTCTTGGGTAGCCTATCAGACTGCTTTTCTGAAAGCCAACTATCCGGCGGAATACATGGCGGCGGTCATGAGCCGAAGCTTGTCCAATATCACTGACATCACGAAACTGATGGATGAGTGCAAGGCTATGGGCATTAATACATTAGGCCCGGATGTAAATGAGAGTAACCTGAAATTCACCGTTAATAAGGAGGGCAATATCCGTTTCGGGCTCGGCGCTGTGAAGGGTGTGGGTGAAGGTGCCGTACAAAGTATCATGGAAGAGCGTGAAAAGAATGGTCCGTATAAGGGTATATTCGATTTCGTACAGCGTGTCAACCTGAATGCCTGTAACAAGAAGAACATTGAATGCCTTGCCTTGGCAGGTGGTTTCGATAGTTTCCCGGAGTTGAAGCGTGAACAGTATTTTGCGGTAAATTCCAAGAATGAAGTGTTTATAGAGACGTTGGTCCGTTATGGCAACCGTTACCAGGCAGACCAGGCAGCCGCTGCCAACTCTCTGTTTGGAGGCGAAAATGTGGTTGACATCGCTACTCCGGAAATCCTTCCGGCTGAACGTTGGAGTGACCTTGACCGTTTGAACAGGGAACGTGACTTGGTAGGTATCTATCTTTCTGCCCATCCGTTGGATGAGTATGCTGTAGTGCTGGAGCATGTCTGCAACACGCGCATGTCCGAAATCGAGGACAAGCAAGCGCTTGTTGGCCGTGAGATTACCATGGGAGGAATTGTCACTTCCGTCCGCCGGGGAATCAGCAAGAATGGAAATCCATACGGAATTGCCAAAATTGAAGATTATTCGGGTTCGGCAGAGTTTCCTTTCTTCGGTAATGATTGGGTGACGTATCAGGGGTATTTGGGTGAACGTACGTTCCTTTATATAAAGGCCCGTTGCCAGCCCAAGCAATGGCGTCAGGATGAGCTTGAGGTCAAGATTACTTCTATGGAACTTTTGCCTGATGTTAAAGAGAAGCTGATTGAAAAGATAACGATTCTTATTCCCCTCAGCGTATTGAACAAGTCATTGATAACCGAGTTGGCGGAACTGACCAAGGAACGCCCGGGAACTACAGAATTGTATTTCAAGGTGACAGACCCTGAAAGCAAGATGACGGTTGACTTGGTATCCCGCCCGGTGAAGCTTTCGGTCGGACGTGAACTAATCTCTTACTTAAAAGAGCGTCCCGACCTTGAGTTTCGGATAAATTAGTTATCTTTGCCCGTGCAATCAAGAGTTGCAGGCATTAGGATTGACAGTGAATTAATAATAAATAGTTAATACTTAAAATTTAAAGACATGGCTTTAAATATTACAGACAGCAATTATCAGGAGCTTTTAGCAGAAGGAAAACCTGTAGTTATGGACTTTTGGGCACCATGGTGCGGGCCTTGTAAAATGGTAGGCCCTATCATCGATGAATTGGCAACCGAATATGAAGGTAAAGTTATTATCGGTAAGTGCGATGTGGATGAGAACGGTGATGTGGCAGGTGAATATGGCATTCGCAATATTCCTACAGTATTGTTCTTTAAGGATGGAAAGCTGGTTGACAAGCAGGTGGGTTCTGCTCCGAAATCAACGTATGCAGCTAAGATTGAGGCCTTGCTGTAAGTGAACTAATCTTTTAAATAATATAAGTATGGGACTGGAAGACGATTTTTTGCAGAATGATATCGATGATGAGAAGACCATCGAATACATCAAGAATTATTTGCCGCAGGAGTTGAAGGAGAAATTCTCCGACGATGAGTTTTACTATTTTCTCGATTTGATTGACGAGTATTATTCCCAAAGCGGCATCCTTGATGCACAGCCCGATGCGGATGGATACATCGAAATTGATTTGGGGAAAATCGTTGATTATATCGTAAAAGAAGCCCATAAAGATGAAATGGGTGACTATGATCCGGAAGAGATTCTTTTCGTAGTACAAGGCGAGATGGAATATACCGAATCTTTGGACGAGGATTGATCATTCCTGGAATATAATAAAAGCGCAGATGAAAACTTGTCTGCGCTTTTTTATTGCTTACGCTACCGGTGGTGTGTTCATAAAGAAGAATACAGACATACCGATAAGAATGACACCTAATATGCCGTAGAACCAACGTGCTTGTTTTCTGCCGACATTCCGGACGACGAACTGGGTGTTTCGGGCAGTAAAGAACCAATCCCAGTCCAGCAGTGCCGCTGATAGGGAGATGATGCCTGCAAGGACAAAAATACCTTGAACGATGTACTGGCTCATGGGAAACTATAAGTCAAAGTTTTCCAGTGTTACCTTCCGTTCCCCATTTTCTATTTCTTCGATGGAAACTTTCACCGTGTTGCCGGGCAGGAGTTCTTCAATCAGTTCCGGCCATTCAATGAAACAAAGGGCACCGCTGTAGAAATAATCTTCGTATCCCATGTCGTAAACTTCGTCCAACTTCTTGATGCGGTAAAAGTCAAAATGGTAAATCAGTTCACCTGCTGTATCGGAACGATATTCATTGACGATGGCAAAGGTAGGGGAGGTAATGACGTCGGACACACCCAATTCTTCGCAGACGGCTTTGATGAAAGTGGTCTTACCGGCTCCCATTTTTCCGTAGAGAGCAAAGACGGTATTGTCACCCATAGCTTCGATAAACTGGTGGGCGGCTTCATGAATCTGGTCTAATGACTGAATTTTAATTTCCAACATGATGATATTTATGATTTCAACGATTTACGCTGTAAATATAAGCAAAAACTCTTTCCTATCTTGCAGATGGTATAGATAATAATGGAAAAGAAGATTATAGACGCTCCTGACGGGATGTTTCTCTTATATGAAATGTATAATCCGCCCAGACAACCGATATAGCCGATGGCAATGGATAGCCAGATGATATGTTTGAAGCGGTAAGTGAAAATGTTTGCCGTCATTTGTGGTATGGTCAGCAGTGAGATGACCAGCACGATGCCTACCATACGCAGGCACGCCACGATGGTAAGTGCGATGAACATCATCAGCACATATTCGAAAACCTGTACCGGAATGCCTTGTGAACGTGCGAACTCCCGGTCAAAGGCTACATAGATAATCGGATGGAGGTATAAGATGAAGAACAGCAGCAATATAGCTGCCAGCCCGCCTAAAAGTGCTATGTCGCTTATTGTAATCGTGAGTATATTTCCGAAGAGATAGGCTGAAAGGTCGGGTGCAAAGCCGGGTGAAAGGAAGGTAAACATGATGCCTAATGCCATGCCTAACGTCCAGAATACGGCAATGGCGGAATCTTCGCGCATATCTTTCCGTTTGCTTAGCCATTCTACTCCGAAAGCGGACAATACAGCAAATATGCCGGCTGAAAGTATCGGTGAGATGCCTAAATACAATCCGAGGCCTATACCGCCGAAGGAGGCGTGCGTCAACCCTCCGCTGATAAATACCAACCGCCGTGTGACGATATAAGTACCTATTAATCCACAGGCAATGCTGGCAAGCAGACTGCCGATAAGGGCATGTTGGAAGAAGGTATATTGCAATAAATCCACTGTTCCGGAATTAATAATTAAAAACTCAAGGCATCAAGTGTGAGGGGAGATGCGCCGTTCTCCGATGATGAGGAATACTTCATCCTTTATATTATCGGGCAATGCGATACCGCGTAGCTGCAAGCTTCGTACCCAACCGGCTACATCTGTGTCTTGCATCGTATAGAACACGTCGCGGAAGTCGTCCTCTTGTTCCGGAGTATATGCGTCCGGACTGATGCCGATGTACTTGTCCAGTTCCTCATCGTCATAATACTCTATCTTTTTGCTGACGGCAGCCAGCAGGCTGTCGCGCTCGCAGATCTCATGCTGCCCGCAGCATTCTGCATCCGCCTCCTGTACCTCGGGCATGGCATCCAGTTCACCGCGGTCTATTTTCCTTTGCAGTTTCCGGTTGCGTATCACTCCCGCAACGGCAGCTACGAAAGCAAGAACAATCAGGCTAATAATCAGTATCCACATGGGTTTCCTTTCTCTGAAAAACATGTTCCATTAATAGAACGGACAAAGATACATATTGTTTTGCACACAGCAAAATTATGGTTTCCTTACCTCTTGGATAACTTTGAATCCTGCTTTCTGCAAGTCCTCCCAATAAGCCGGATAAGACTTCGACACTACTTGTGGCTCGTCTATCTGTATATGTGGCAAGACAAGGCAGGCGGGGGCAAATGCCATTGCCATGCGGTGATCCTCGTAGGTAGAAATGACCGGGGAGGCTTCCGCCGGACAACGTTCGCCGTTCCAGAAAAGAATGCTGTCTTGCTCGGAATATACAACGTAGCCCAATTTTCGTAATTCAGTGATAAGAGCAGTGATGCGGTCGGTTTCTTTTATCTTCAGACTCTGCAATCCGGTGAAGCGGAAAGGGATGTTCATCAGGCAGCAGGTCACGACAAAAGTTTGTGCCAGGTCTGGAATGTCAACCAGGTCTTCTACAAGATGGGAAACAGGTGTTCCGGTTTGGGTCAGTTTCACTCCGCGGTCGGTGTATGCTGTCCGGATGCCCAGAAGGGAGAATATTTCGGCTCCACGGCTATCTCCTTGATAACTGTGCGGAAACAGTCCGAGTAATTCTATTTCGGGGGAGACTGCGGTTTTACGGCCGTTGTTTCCTTCTTTGTTCATATCTTCGCCTTTCAGGCCTTCAAGTGCGATAATCTGATACCAATAGGAGGCGGCGCTCCAGTCACTTTCTACGGTGAATGGTACATCTTGATAACCGCCGGAAAGGACAGTAATGCTGTTGGGGGAATCCCAGTCCGCCTTAGCGCCGAAATCACGCATCAATTGTAGTGTCAGGTTGATGTAAGGACGCGAAACGATGTCACCCGTAAGGTGCAGACGCAGGCCTTTGGGAAGTACGGCACCTATCATTAGCAAGGCAGATATGTATTGGGAACTTACATTGCCGGCGAGGGATATTTCTTCTCCTTTCAGTTCGGTACCTGTTATGTATAGGGGGGGGAAGCCTTCGTTGCCTATATATTCGATTTGTGCACCGAGTTTACGCAGGGCATCAACCAGAATCCGTATGGGGCGTTGTTGCATACGTTGTGTCCCGGTAATGGTACGTGCTCCGGGGGTTACGCTGAGGTATGCAGTAAGAAAACGCATGGCGGTTCCGGCGGCGAGGATATCAATGTGTTCGGGAGAACCGTTCAGGGCGCGGACCATCACACGGGTATCGTCACAATCACTCAGGTTACAGGGCATGATGTCTCCGTGGGCAAGGGAATGCAGGATGAGTGCCCGGTTACTGATGCTTTTGGAAGCCGGCAGTTGTATACTGGTATGTAAAGAGGAGGGAGCAGAAACTGTATATTGCATGGTTGTATTTATTAAACTACGGCGGTTAAGTATTTTATTGTCGCTACAAAAGTAGAATAAATCTTTGGTAAATGGAAGTATGCACTTAAAATGAGCAGTATTCTTGAAAAACGTGAATCGGTAGGTACGTGTTTGAGTATGGGTGAATTAGGCACGGGATGGTTGATAGACAAATACTTATGATTGTCGTAAAACCTGTGCTACCCGTGCCTGTCATTCTTATTCGACTTCAAAAACTGTAAGTACTGCCGCATGGTCTGATGCCCATACATAATCTATTTCAGGGGCGGTACGTACAATTTTGGAAGATAATGCCTTGAGTTTTCCTTTATAGTAAATGAAGTCGATACGGGACATTTGCATTTGTCCGTAAATGGCGGCTACAGTGCCTCCCTGGTATGTGACCTCATCCGGATTCTTTTCACGGAAACTATCCTTGAACCCATTTTCCTGCATGTAACGGGAGACGGGGAAGTTCACCGGACCATATCCTTGATGTAATGGTTTGGCTCGTTCGGTCCAGTCAAGATGGCTGCATGAGTTGAAATCTCCGGTGATGATGACCGGCATCCCCGTTTCAAGGTTTGGCACTATGTCCTTGGTATAGATGTTTTGGATATCGGGTAATGCCAGTATGGAGTCTTCTGCAATCCAGACAGAGGGATCCAGCCCTTTTTCGGCATATCCGCTTGTGTATTCCGGACGGTAAGCGTACCGTAGCCAACAGTCTATAAGCATCACCCGCTTGCCGTTCGGCAGGGTTATTTTGGCGGGATTTGACTTGAAGGGTTCTCTCCATGCAATTGTCTCTAATGGAAACCGGCTGTACATGGCTAGATTGTCTTTAAGAGAATGTGTCTTGAGGTGATATCCCAATGAATCGGCCAACATCCGTTGGATGCCATAAGCTTCTTGCATCATGACGACGTCTGCGCGGGTGCTTCGGATCAGATCGAGTACACGTTGTTGTCCTTCATTGCCCAGATGAATGCCTCCGTGCCAGATATTCCATTGGAGCACTTTTATGATGTTGGAATGTGCTTGACTATTGCAAGTCACTTGTTTATGTACCTCCTCGGTAGATGTTTCAGGAATGATTCTTTTTCCGTTCAGCCGTATAAAAGGTATTGACGCATGCAAGGTATGTCCGGGAACTGCTTCTTTTCGGACATCGAATGTGAGTAGAAAGTAGTTGATGCCCGATTGCAGCGGAATTTCTTCTCCAGGTGCAGGGTGGAGAATCATTGACCGTTTGGGAGTATGTCCGTTACCAAACAACTCTTTACGTTGTGCGGAACGTGCTTCGTTTCCGATAGAATAGATGTGTATTTGCTCGATGTCTGTCAGGTTGGTAGTTCCGGTGAAATCGAGTTTCAGTTCTGTCAGCTTCAGTGGATTTTTGGATCCTTGTACGGCAATTCTCAATTTAAGAGCTTGGTCGTCTTTACTTCCCTGGTCGGCATCCCATTCACTTTGGATGACTACGGCATTGAATAGTTGCTGTTTTCCGCTATATTCTTTAAATGCGGGATTGTCGTTGGGAACTGCATAGGCCAATGGGGCTTTTTCATTGTACTTATTGCGTCCGTTGCGGATGTGGTATGCCTGATGCCCTTTGCCTACCCAATTGACGGATGTCTCATCTTTCAGGTCGTTGAAATTATAATATCCCCACAACTTTTTAAAAGCCGGGTGGGTAGCTTCTACGGGGCGATTCATCCAATGGCGGATGGTTTGTTCCGGAAGGGCCGTACGCCAGATACGTACTTCATCGATTAATCCGCCGAAGGTATAATATACATCGTGCACTCCGATGGCTCCGGGGAGAATGGCTGTCGCTGTATCAGCTTTAGCCACTTGTTTTCCATCAAGGTAAAGGATGGTTTGTCTGCCATCACAAGTCAGTGCCGCATGATGCCATTGGTCATCCAGAGTTCGGGGTGATGACAGATTTGTGCGGGTGGAGTGGAGTCTGCCTTCTTTGATGACTAAAGGCAGATAATCTACCCAGTTAAGTTCACTATATTCTCCTCCTCCGATAATTACTTCAAGGCTGTCCCATTGGCAGTCGTCTCCTTTGAACCAGGATTCCAGAGTCCATGAAGATTCCAGAATTCCCATGCCTGTCCGTACGTTATTATCTTTCCCGTCGAGATGAAGGGCAAGGTTTGACTTTCCGTCTTTTGGGACGGAAAGCGCCCCCTGCATCTGCAGAGAACAGCAGATGCAGAGGATAGATATTACTACATATTTCATTATGCGCCTACTTGGTTTTGAAGGTTACAGTCCATGATTTCGAACGTTTGCCACTGGCCGAAATTACAGTGAATTCTTTACTCATTCCGCTCCAGTCCTGATAGCCTCCGAGTGAAGGGGACAGGGTGGCGCCGGAAGAGAGTGTACAGGTGGCAAAGACGTTGGACAAGTCCGTACTGGCATCTACCGTAATGGTAACGGTTCCTTCTTCGGAAAGAATAACAGGAGTGCCAATCTCTTCTTTATCTCGGTTATATACTTTGAAGGTTAATATCTCTGTTTTATCGTAGTTCGGTACATCCGGTATATCTGGTTGTTCGCATGAAACAAAGAAGCATCCGGCAATGAAGCAGCAAATCAGTATAGAAATTATCTTATTCATAATCATATAATATTTTAAATGTGATGAAGTCAATCGTTAATATCCCGGATTTTGTTTTAAGACGCTGGAACGGACTATTTCGTCGTGAGGTATCGGGGTCAGGTATAGCCGGTCGTTCCAGGTACGGATATCTGTCTTGGTAATCTTGAATTCTGTAGGTGAAACAAAACGTACCCCGTGCAATGTCGTTTGTGTTTCGGGGCCAATTTTCCAACGGCGGACATCATAGAAACGCTGTTCTTCGAAGGCGAATTCGATACGACGCTCTTTTCTGATTAGTTCTCGCAACTTCCCGGGGTCTGATTCTGTGAGTGCGGGCAATCCTACTCGTTGACGAATCACATTGACGGCTTCCCGTGCACCTTCTACATCACCGGTTTCGAGGCGGGCTTCTGCGTCATTCAGATAAATTTCTGCATAGCGGAGTATAATCCAGTTGGTGCTGAAGTCCGGACTTCCGGCGCCTGCATACGGATAATTGTAGTTATCATAATCAATCCATTTCCAGACATTATATCCGGTAAGTGAACCGTCTCCTTTGTCGGGAGTATCCATCAGATACCGGTCCACGGTTACGGCACCTTTATCTGCATTGAAGAAAATTTGGGAACCGTGGAACACGATGTTTGCGTAGAATCGCGGCTCTCGTCCTTCGTAAATACCGCAATCATTAATATCAAATATTTGATCGGCAGGTGCTTGTGAATACTGTGTGGCGGGGGTACCGTTTGCCATTTCAAATTCATCAATCAACTCTTGAGTCGGGCCAAGGCCACCCCATCCACGGTCACCGTATTTGTCGTTAATGTATGTCACCATGTTACATACCATCATGTTATTATATACGTCAGGGCTTTTGTACTGGATGTCGAAGATGATTTCTTTGTTGTCTTTATTGGTGCTCCACCAGATAGAACGGTATTTTTCCGGGGTGGTACCATCCACCAGTTCATAGCCTAATTTATAGACTTCGGCACAGCTTTTGATTACATCTTCATATCGCTTGTCGTACAGTTCTACCCTTGATTTCAAGGCGTAGGCTGCGCCTTTGGTTGCACGGCCCTTCTCTCTTGAACCATAAGATGCGGGTAACATTTCTGTTGCTTTTTTAAGATCATTCAAGATGAAATCATAGCATTCTTTTTCAGATGAACGGGGAATCTCCCAATTATCCTCCATAGTGAGTACTTTATCCAACAGTATTACTCCACCATATCGCTTTACCATTTCAAAATAGAACATGGCACGCAGGAAATATACTTCTCCTGTTAGTCTGGACCTTTCATTTTCTTCGATGGTTGATGTTCCGATGCGTTCTAGAAAACGGTTGCATTTGCGTACTTTTATGTAATAATCTTCCCATACATCATCATCCTGCGGGTCAGAGGCACTGACCATGTCATAGTTGAACTTGAACCAGCTTGCACGATATTTGTCACGTTGCGCCGAAACGGAATTGTCGCTACGGTTTTCCTGCAATAGCAGTCCGTCCACGGCAATCTCGCTATATAAATCGTTTACGTAATATTTTACCAGTGTTTCGTCCGACCAGAAAGAGTCGTCAGCTATTTCGTCCAGTGGAGCTTTGTTCAATACATCGCACGAACAGAAGAGCAATACAAATAAGCAAAAGAGAGCTGTATTTATCTTTTTCATAATCACGTTTCAATTTTTAAGTTTAGAATGTAATGTTAGCACCAAACACAAAGGTTTTCATTTGAGGATAAGCACTCCCGTCGGTGGAACGTAATTCTGGATCGAAATATTTAATTTGTGACCAGGTCAGTAGGTTAGATCCACTGAAATAGAGGCGTAGTCCTTGAATTTCGGATATCTTGGATAATAGTAACTTCTTGAAGTCATAACCTATCTCTACATTCTTCAGACGGAGATATGAACCGTTACGCATCCAGAAAGAAGAGAACAATTGATTGTTGGCATTGCCTCCGTAGTACAAGCGCGGAAATTCAGCTTTCGGATTTTCGGGTGTCCATGTGTTGCCGATGTGGTGTTCTAGCAATGCCCCTCCTCGTCCTTCCATGTATGGGAAAGCAAGGTAACCGTTGTAGTAGAAGTTGGCCAACGCTGCTCCTTGAAAGAAGAAAGTCACATCAAAACCTTTCCATTCGGCATTCAAGTTCAGTCCATACACTAATTCCGGATAGTTGCTGCGTCCAATTGCTATTCTATCTTCTGCGTCAATGATGCCGTCTCCATTTTGGTCTTTGTATTTGATGTCACCGGCTTTTGCTTTGCCAAACTGGGGTTGCGGCCAATTGTCGGCTTCTTCGTCAGATTGGAATAGTCCTAAGGCTTCGTAGCCGAAATACTGATTCATGGAATGTCCTGTGCTGCGTTGTCTCGGATTATTTTTTTCACCGGCGGGTTCCAACAGGTCAATGACTTTATTTCTGGCCCAGGTTAGGTTGCCTGCAACAGAATAGTTAAAGTCGCGCAAGTTGTTGCGATATGTGATATTTAGGTCGATACCTCTATTGTCAACTTTGCCGACGTTGGCTGCTGGCAGTTTATATCCAAGAATAGCAGGCATGTCCGTACGTTCGCGCAGGATATCGTTTGTCTTTTTATAGAACCAATCTGCTTCCATGTTGAGTTTCCCGTTGAAGAACGAAGCGTCTATACCGATGTTGAACATTTCAGATGTTTCCCAAGTAATGTCGGGATTCGGGAAACGGGTTTCGGTATATCCCGGAGCTATTTCCGGATTCTGGCCGCCAAATACAGCGTCGCCGCCTGTTCCGTAAGCAGACATGTACTGGAATTGACCGATATTGTCTGTTCCGGCGCGTCCCCATGAGGTTCTTAACTTTAGGTTGTTAAGTATTCCTGAGAAGGGTTCCATAAAAGGTTCTGCCGATATACGCCAGGCAGCCGATACAGAAGGGAAGAAACCATAGCGTTTGCTTTCCGGGAATTTTTCTGAACCGTCAAGGCGTCCGTTAGCTTCTAACATATACTTTTCTTTGTAGTTGTAGGTCAAGCGGAACACGGAGCCTACTTTACCGGTTTCGGAGGCACTGCCACTGTTGTCCTTGTCTTTGTCTGGTCCGGCAAATAATTGTTGGATGGAGTAAATGCGGTATTTCGTACGTGAAGCCCAGAAATTCTCATCGGCTCCTTCCGAACGTGAGAATACAAACAGCGCTCCTAACCGGTGATCCTGTGCAATGGTCTTGTTGTAAGCTGCTTGAAACTCAAAGGTCATAGCTTGACTGCTTGAGTATGTTTGTTTCAGTTCTGCACCTTCACGGTTGGGTGAATGTCCGTCATATTCTCCGGTAATTTTGTTCCATACATAGAAATCTACCGGAGTAGTCCATCTTTTGATACTGTTGAAAATTTTATCGTAGGAGAAAATACCTTTCAGATTTAAGCCTTCGACTCCCGGAACATTAAAGTCCAGCATGAAACGTGTGTTCAATACACTTTTGCGGTCTTTTACCCAACCGCCTTCAGTAGCCAGTCCGATAGGGTTCACACCTAGTGAAACTTTACCTAAGTTACCGTCAGGAAAACGTCCGGGATCAGTTTGCGGGTTACGGTGCATGTTGTTGAATACATCCGAAGTACTGCCTGCGATACTGTTACGGTCTTCTTGGCGATAGGCCATATCTGCCGACAGGTTCAGGTATTTGTCTATAATATTGGCGTCTATGTTGACGCGTGCATTGTATCGGTTAAAACCGGAGGTTGATTTATTGGTACGTGTGTCACCATACAAGGCGTCTTGCTTTACATAGCCGAATCCGGCGAAATACTTCACCCTGTCTGAACCGCCGCTTGCTGTCAAGCTATGCATTTGTTGCCAGGCGCGTGGAAGCAGAACTTCTTTGTTCCAGTCTGTATTAGGATAACCATAGGGATCGGAACCGTCTCTGAATTTTTGTAATTCTTCTTCGGTATAGATGCCATACATGCCCGGGTCTTCTCCCAAATCCATTTCCTTATTACGCCATGCGCTATTCATAAAGCGGGCGTGGTCGTACGAACTGGCGATTTCGGGCATACGGGTAGGAGTACCGAAACCTATTTTGAAATTATAGTCCACTTGTGCTTTGCCGCTTTTACCACGTTTGGTAGTGATCAGTATTACGCCGTTTGCTCCTCGTGCACCATAGGGGGCTACGGCTGAGGCATCCTTCAATACTGTCATACTTTCTATTTCGCTAGGGTCGAGTTGCGACATGCTGCGTCCGATGATGCCATCCACTACAATCAAGGGAGAAGAGGAGGTGGGTGAACTGGACCCGCGGATAATGATCGTCGGGTCGTCATATCCGGCTTCTCCACCGGTTTGCTGAATCAATACACCGCTGACACGTCCTCCAAGTGAGGAAGCCAAGTTGGCGGTAGGTACATTCTTGAGCGAAGAAACTTTCAGTGTAGAGGCCGAAGCAGTTACTGTCTGTTTTTTCTGGGAGCCATAGCCTACAACTACCACTTCATCCAGGGTCTTAGTGTCTTCTTTCATTTGAATATTGAAAGATGTCTTGCCGTTTACCGGTACTTCTTGGGGCAGGTAACCGATGTAGGAAATCACTAATACTGATTTTTCAGGAACTTCTAATGTAAAGTTTCCATCTATATCCGTGATGTTTCCTGTACCTGGTTGTCCTTTTAGGGAGATGTTGGCTCCAATAATAGGGTCGCCGATTTGGTCAATGACTACTCCCTTGATTTTAATTTTGCGTTCTTGTTGGGTAATCATTGTTTCCGGAGCTTTTTCTTTATCTACATAAAGAGAGATGTAGTTATTGGAGAATTTATAAACCAACTTCTGGTTCTTGAGCGCTGCCGTCAGGATTTCCTTCACCGTGGCGTTGGTCTTTTTCACTTCTATTTTCCGGGAGAGGTCAATTTCGACATCGCGATACATAAACAGATAGTTGGTCTGTTTTTCAATTTCGTGCATTAATTCCCCGAAGGTCAAGTTACTTTTGGCAAGAGTCACGCGGGCTTCTTGTGATTTTACGTTACCAGCTTGAAGCTGAAAGAGAAAAACGAATATAAAGAACACGGACAGTTTCATGATTCGTATAATATGTGTTAATTCAAGTTGTTGATGGATATACCATTTCTGCAACAAGTTTTTTTTCATAACTTTGTCGTAAGTTTAAGATTAATACTATTAGGTCTGTTTTGGGATGGACAAAGATAGTATTGACTCTTTTGGGGAGGAGTGTTGGCGCACTCCTCCCTTTTTGTCGTGCTATCTTATTTTGTTTGGGATGTGGATAAATTTAAGTCATAGCGGTGATTTATTTTTAAGGTTAGACATTGGTATTTAGTAAATCTCATAATGTTCATCATCTCTTTTCTTGAAATTGAAGTGATATACTGCTTGTAAAGCTGTCAGAATATTGTCCACTTCTTCACTTTGTCGGATTTTGCCGGAAATTAGTTCATCCAACTTCACATTTCCAGTGAAGTCGAACTGGACGTTGTACCACAAAGTCAGATAATTCAAGATCTCTCCAAAAGGTTTCGAGCGAAAACTGAAAATGCCACTTTTCAGATATTCTTCATTATCGAAATTGGAGTTGGACACTACCATGCGATTGGCCACTAACGATACTTTTTCGTGAGGGTTCAGATAAACTCTCTCGTCTTCATTATCTTTATTATAGACTAATACTCGTCCTTCTATGAGGCAAGTTTCAAATTTGCTTTTTTTGGCGGCATAGGCAAATACATTGAACCGGGTACCTAATACTTGTATATTGAACTGTTGCGTTTTTACGGTGAAAGGTTTCTTGTCATCCTTGGTAACCTCAAAATATCCTTCTCCATTTAATTCTACCATACGGTTTTTCCGGTTGAATTCATTCGGAATCTTAATTCTGCTTTGGGGGCTTAGCCATACGGAAGTACCGTCTGGAAGAGTCATGTTCACTCGTTGCCCTTTAGGAACATTGATTTCCGTATATTGTTTTGAGGATTTGTTTAGTATGTATAAGTTGGAAACAAACCAAGTTGTAGAAACCAGAAGGACGACAATGGCCGCATACTTGAGAATCCCCATGCGGAAGCGGTGTACAAAGCGACGTTTTAGTCGTTTCTCGAATTGTACTATTCCTGTTGCCGTTTTTTCTCGGTCACCTTCCTGTGATGTTAATCCGGAGATGGCCCATATCGCCTTCATACGTGCAAATTCTTTTTTGGCTTCCGGGTTACCTTGAAGTTTGTTCAGAAATTCTCTCCTTTCTGTAGCAGACATGGTACCTGCGAAGTATTTTTCTAATTCATTGTTCATGGGATTCCTCAAGTGGTTTTATGTTAAAGACAACTGAGAATACATTTACCACTAAAGAAGATGCAAAAAAAAATGCTAAATGATGAAAATAAGTAAGGGAATATATTCCTTGAGTTCAGATTTTAGTTTACGAAGTGCAATAGATATCTGATTTTCAACGGTGTTTACGGATATGTCCAAGCGCTCGGCGATTTCTTTATATTTGAGTCCTTCTATACGACTGAGTAGAAAGATTTCTCTGCAACGTTCCGGCAGTTTTTGCATCGTTTGCTTCAACAGTTCTTCTACTTCTGAGATAGAGGAGACTGCTTCGTCAAATTGTTGCAAGGCATATAGGTTCAATTGAGATTCCAGTTCTTCGTCTGCTTTAAGTGGGCAGGTCTTGGCTTGAATATAAGATTGATGCTTCAAAAAGTTTAGGCATCTGTTTTTGATAAGTGTAAAAAGAAAAGCGTCCGGATGTTCTATTTCTTCCAACAGTTCCAAATGCTCCCATAGATAAAGGAAAGTGTCTTGTACTATGTTTTCCGCATCCTCTTCTGTACTGACATAGGTCCGCGAGAAACGAAGCATTTTCATATAATATATGGAATATATGTCTGAAAAACTTTTTTGTATTTTTAAATTAGGTTGCATTCTGTTTGGAAAACTTGGTGCCTTTTATAGTACAATGTGCATTTGAAATGCAAATATAATTAAATAGTTTGCAATGTAAGAGGTGCTTCTGACTTTTTTTCTGCGCATTGTGGAACAATACTTCTCAAATGCGTATTTAGGCATTTATGGTATATGTTTTTCCCGTTCTTTCGTATATCTTTGTACCTACTAATAAATGATGTGATAAGATGGAAATTGATTTAACTACTCCTGCCTTGTTGTTTTCGGCTATATCATTGATAATGTTGGCATACACTAATCGTTTCTTGTCGTATGCCCAATTGGTGCGTACCTTGAAAGAACAATATATGGAGAATCCGTCATCGGTGAAGGCGGCGCAGATTGCCAACCTTAGAAAACGGCTCTATCTGACGCGCGCCATGCAGGTCACCGGTATCGGGAGCCTGCTGTTGTGTGTAGTCAGTATGTTTTTTATTTACATACAGTTATACGCAGTATCCGTTTATATATTTGGACTGGCATTGGTCTTGCTGATTATTTCATTGACCATATCGGTATATGAAATCTATATATCGGTCAAGGCGTTGGAGATACATTTGAACGATATGGATGAATGAAATAGGTTCTAGAATGTGATATGTAATGCCTTGACCGGCAGTTCCTGCTCTCCCCAGTCTATCATGGCATTGAATAGCCGGATAATGGAAAAAGAGGATAAATCCTCTGGCCCAAGTTCTTTTTCCTGTACAATTCCTTGTGCCAGGAGTTGTGCTCGTTTCGTTCCTTTCAGTAACGGATGTTTGGGAGTGTACCAGTTGCTTCCGTCATACAGGGCGATGTTGGCAATGGAAGTGTCGGTTAGCAGTCCTTGTTTTACAATCAGAATATCATCACACTTGCCACGTTGTGCAAACAGGCGGTTCAGCGATTCACGGTTTGTGTTTTTATAAGTGTAGTCGATCTCATCAGACCGGATAATAGCCAGTGACTGTACTTCCCGCATGTGGTAAAGCGAATAGCTGACTTCTTCGATACCCGTTTTCCCATATACGATGCGTGCCTTGATTCTGCCTGTTTCCCGGGAAGGTGTTATATAACCGGAGAGTTGCAGCGGAGTACTTTGGTGCCAAAAGTGCATGCGGGTATTGTTCAACCTTCTCTCATGATAGGACAGATTACGAATTTCTCCGTTATCGAGCCGTATGGTTTCAATAAATCGGCACATATATTTTTTGTATTACTTCGTTGTATTCACTTTCGTACCGACTTTGGGCTGTAATTCCTCCACCGGCTTTGAAGTAGAGTTGTCCGTTGTCCTCTTGTTCGATAAAACGTATCATGACAGCACTGTCCAGCTGGCTGTCTGCATAATATCCCATGACTCCGGTGTAGAATCCCCGGTCATAATGCTCCGCATCGGCAATGATTTGCATGGTTTTGGGCTTGGGAGCACCGGTAATGGATCCGGCAGGCAGCAGTTTAAAAAGAATATCGCCTATGTGTCCGGGATAATCGCAGGGCAATGTGCCGCATATTTCGGAACTGGTCTGCAGGATGGGACCTTTATTGGTTTGCAGGTGGTCTATGTATCGGTAGGAAGTGACTCTTACTTGACCGGCAACCATGCTTAAATCATTTCGTATCAAGTCAACGATGGTGGCATGTTCAGCGGCTTCTTTCTCATCCTCCATCAGCAGGTTTTCGGCATTTGGAAGCGTGGCGTCGATAGTCCCTTTCATGGGGAAGGATTTGATTTTTCCTTCTTCTATACGTACGAAGATTTCGGGGGAGAAACAGACGAATTGATCTTTCATCCAAAGTTTATAGAGCGCTTTTGAATGCAGGAAGATATCCTTCAATGTTAGGTTTGTGGTGACGGGAACTTTACAAGTAAGGTTGGCCAGATAACTGTTTCCTGCCAACAGGTTTTGTTTCACTAAATCGAACGAATGCTTATATACGTCGGGATCAGGAGGAGTAACCTGCCATTCTATTTTTCCTGCGTACTGTTGGACAGTCGCTCCGGAGTCGGTTATGGCAGGCTCTATCGCATTACCTGCCTTCCGAAACTGGAAAAGGCAGGTCGCGGCGTCTATCTTGTCAAAGGTTTCAATGTACGAACGTTCCTGTGCGTAATCTATGACAAAAAGGAAGGGAACATTGGCTTTTGCCAATGTATTCATCCGGCAGATGGCTTCTTCTTTACGATATACTTGCATCTTTTAGTAAACGGCACTTGCAATTAGTTGGATAGACAAAATGAGGAATACCATTGCAATAGGATAGACCGTAGCATAAGCTACACTTGGAATGTTGCTGTCTGTCATGGAGTCAGCGGCAGCAAGTCCCGGTGTACTGGTCATTCCACCGGTAATGGTTCCCAGTAAATCGAGAATACTGATCTTGAATATCATCAGACCGGCAATGACAGCTACCAACATAGGTATCAGTGTGATTGCGGCACCTATTCCAAACAGCAGCCATCCGCTTTCCTGGAAAGTGGCTACCAGATTCTTCCCTGCTGAGGTACCTACTTCCGCAAGGAATAGTAATAGCCCCAATTGGCGCAGCAACTGGTTGGCGGAACCGGACATGGACCAGATGATAGGACCGGTCTTTCCGATTGCACTCAAAAATAGGGCAACTATCAGGATACCGCCTGTCAATCCCGGAGAAAATGACAGACTGTCCGAGAAAGAAATGTTCAGTTTGCCGAACAATACTCCTAGGACAATGCCCATTGCGATGGGAAAGAAGTCTGTGTCCGATAGTTGTTTGGCATTGTTGCCCAACAGACGGGCTACACCTGCGATACCGTCTTTTTCTCCTACTACCATCAACTTGTCACCGAATTTCAAGGCAAGGTCGGGCGATGGGGACAAATCAATGCCGCTTCGGCGGATACGGGTTACGGTACAACCGAAATTCTTCATCAGATTGAGATCTCCCAACTGCTTGTTTATCATGTCTTTTTTTGTCAACAATAGAGATTCGATCTCTTGCTTGTCAACCAAAGGAAGTTCACCTTCTTCTCTTTCACCTACCAATACAGCGAGTTGGTTCAGAGATTCTTCGCTACCCACAGCTTGTATATAGTCATTTTCATGCAGGATGGTATGTGCAGTGGGAATGGATATGTCATCGCCATGTTTATGGCGGGAGATAACGGCACCTGTCATGGCACGTGCGTTGATTTGCATGAGGCTACGGTTGAATACCGCCGCATTTGTGATGCGGAAGATACAGGTGCCCAACTCGGGAAATTGGCTGCGGCGTTCTTTTTCCAGGCGGCGGGCTTCTTTGTCAAGGTCTATGCGCATGATGCGGGGAAGTAATTTGACGAAGAGGATCACACCGATGACACCGAAAGGGTAGGCTATGCCGTATGCAATGGATGCCGACGGAGAGTGGGTGCTGTCAATGGCAACGGCAAGGCCGGGCGTACTGGTCAGTGCACCGGCTATCAGACCTACCGCACTGGGAGTATCTATGTCGAAAGCATATTTTAGCCCCACGGCAGTGAAAGCGGCAGAGCTGATAATCAGTAGAGTGATGATGATCAGTGTCTTGCCCTTGCTGCGGAAGGAATCAAAAAATCCCGGACCTGCCTGGATACCGATGGTGAAAATGAACAGTACCAATCCGAAATTACCTAATTCCTTAGGAATGATTACACCGAAATGCCCAAACAGCAAGGCTATAAAAATCACAGCGGAGACATCCAGGGACAATCCTTTGATTTTGATTCTTCCTAACATGAAGCCCAATGCCACAATAAGGAAGAGAGCAAAATAAGAGGAATTTAACAGGTCAGTAAACATGGGTTTAAAGGGTTTAGGGGTTAATTACTTGTCGAGTTCCTTTAACAATTCCTCAACAGCTGTCTTTAGTTGTGTGTCCTCACCTTTCACAATCGTTTCTGGAGAGTTGGTCACTTTAATGTCAGGCTCTAACTGTGAATTTTCCAGGTAGCTGCCGTCCGGCAAACGATAACCGATGACCGGGATGCCGAATATCAGTGAGGGATCTTGCAACGTTTCCCAAGATACGCTGGTCATAGTTCCCGGAACAGGCATACCTACCAGTTTGCCTAATTTACGGTGGCTATAGACCCACGGTGTGCCGTGTGCATTGGAATAGTTTGCCTCGCAGGTCAGCATGATGGACGGTTTGTTCCAACGACGACTGGGCATGTCGCAAGCTTCGCGGCCACGGACCACCTGGGTAAAGTACTTCTTACCGCTGAACAGGATTTCTATATCTTCATGCAAACGCCCTCCGCCATTGAAACGTGTGTCGATGACGATACCTTCGCGGTTATTGTATTTTCCTAAGATGTCCGAGTAAACGGAACGGAAACTGTTATCGCCCATGGATTCTATATGTACATAGCCCAAACGTCCGCCGGACCATTTGTCCACATCTGCTGCACGCTGTTTTACCCAACGGGTATAAAGCAGGTCGCTGAGGGCGCCGTTGCTGATGGGGATAGTAACCTCTTCCCAACGTTCACCGGTTTGCGGATTGTATAACGAAACAAGTGTTTTCTTTCTTGCCTTATTGTTGAGCAAGGTGTAGTAGTCCATTTCTGGAGTGATTTCCGTACCGTCGATTTTTTCAATCACTACACCGGACTTAACCTTTGTACTTGCCTTGTCGAACGGACCTTTCTCGATTACTTCGGAGATGAGCATGCCTTTTCCATTAAAGTTCCAATCGAAAAGTAGTCCCAGACTTGCTGTCGGTTCGCTTTGCCCGCCAGGATAGAAGCGTCCGCCGGTATGTGATACATTTAACTCGCCGAGCCATTCGCTCAGAAGTTCTGCAAAATCATAGTTATTGTTGATGTGTGGCAGGAACTTACGGTAAGCGTCACTCATGGAATCCCAATCCACACCGTGCATATTGGTGTTGTAGAAACGTTTTTGTTGCTGCTTGTAAACGTGATTGAACATGTACTCGCGCTCTGCGCCCAAGTCCATTTTCATAGCGGCACGATATCTGATAGGTTTTAACTCGTTGGAGTTCATATCCATTTTCTGCATGCTTCGTCCGCCTAGCAGGAATAGGTTTTTGCCGTCTTTGTCCATTTCCATGGTTGCCCATCCGGCGTCCATCTTATGGAGCAGCTTGGTTTCCTTCTTACGGAGGTTCATTTTCCACATATCGAATCCACCCTCAAAAGCAGCCAGATAGTAGAGGGTTTCACCGTCTTTGGAGATAATGGTGCTACCCATGTTCGATGAGTTGGGGGTCAGGCGTACGATGCGGTCTTCGATATTCTTCAGATCCACAACAATATCCTTTGCCTTGGCGGCATCATCTTCTTTTTCTTTTTTGTTGTCTTTCTTCTTGTCTTTGGCTTTATCACCGGTTTTTTCTTTAGCTTTTTTCTGTTCGGCTTCCAGTTCTTTACGCAGTTCATAGTCTTCCTTGCTTAAACAGAACTTGTCGTATGCATCTTGGTTGAGGAATACGAGCATGGCATCGTCCTGCGAACCCCACGAGGCGTGGGAACGCATGCCATAGCGCTCGGTGGTGAATAGAATCGCATTACCGTCCAGGACAAAACGGGGAGAGCCGCTTGTGTAGCCGCTGTTGGTCAGATTGACAATGGGGCTGTCTCCTTGCGCGCTGACAAGTCCTATGTCTGAGTACGGGTCATGTCTGTTTCCTATAAATTCGAGGGTAAACCATTTGCCGTCCGGTGACCAGGAATAGTCGAATCCGCCTCCTGTGCTGTACCAGGTAGAACCATCGGTGACTTGGCGTACCTTCTTGGTATCAAGGTTGAGTACCATCAGCCGGTTACGGTCCTCAATGAAAGCCAATTCTTTGCCGTCGGGAGAGAATTGCGGATAAGTACGTTCTACGGTGGTCGAAGGCAGCAATACTTCTTCCTTTATCAAAGTGGCATTCGGGAAGTTGAGGTCTTCCTTGCGGGCTATCTTAGCCAGATAGAGTTGCCAGTTGCCGTCGCGTTCACTGGCGTATGCCAGAGTACGATTGTCCGGAGCGAAAGTCAGCCCGGCCTCTCGGGAGGCAGTGTGGGTAATTTGCTTGGTGGTGGTGTAATCGGTGGAAGTGACGAATACTTCACCGCGTACGATGAAAGCTACTTGTTTGCCGTCTGGTGAAACGGTGGCTGAAGTGGCTCCGGTTGAGAAGTCAAGGTTGGCCATTTGCGGTTGGTCGTCGCGCACGATTTCAACATTTAACTTTTGCGGAGAAGAACCAGGCTGTTGGGTATAGATTTCACCGTCATATCCATAACATAATGTTCCGTCATCACTTATGGAAAGAAAGCGTACGGGGTGGGTCTTGAAGGATGTTACTTCTTTGATGGACTGCGGTTGGGAGACAGGGAAGGAATAGACGTTGAATGTGCCGCCGTTCCGCTCACTCAGAAAAAACAAAACCTGTCCGTCCGGAGACAATACCGGGTTGCGATCCTCTCCTTCACGTTGGGTAAGATTGGTGTGCTTTCCTGTCTGTATATCGTACATCCAGACATCACGGGTGATGGACGAGGTATGATGCTTGCGCCATTCATCTTCAAAACCTTTCCGGTCCTGGTAGTAGAACTTGTCGCCGGATTTGTCGAAACAGACGGATTCGGCGGGGGTACCCAGTACCTGTTCCGTACGTCCTCCGGTTGAAGGTACTTTATAAAGTTCGGTCATGGCTCCTGTCGGGAAAAGTGCGCTGCTCGCCGGATCTTGTATGGAAGCGGAAAACAGGACTTGTTTGCCGTCAGGGGTGAATGCTGACGGAAGTTCGTTGGCCGAGTGGGTGGTGAGGCGTTGCGCATTTCCTCCGCCGGAAGGCATCATGAAAATATCGAAATTGCCGTATCTGTCACTGGCAAAGGCTATTTGCTTTCCGTCGGGCGACCATATAGGAGTGCACTCGTATGAATCTTGTGTGGTAAGTTGTATGGCGGTTCCACCCGTTGCCGGTACTTTATAGATATCTCCTTTGTAGCAGAATGCAATTTCCGTACCGTTGGGAGAGATTCGTACATCACGCATCCATAACGGAGTGATTGCATAGGCGGTCATAGTCGTAAAGCCCAGTGTAATGATTGCGAGGATTTTTTTCATAAGTGTTGATTACGTTATTAGTGATAGCTTACAAATGTAGCAATTATATTTAGAAAGGTCATGAAAAGCTCTGCTTATTCATTATTTCATGCCTCTTGCCTTGTAGATTCGCTCTTTGGCATTGTTGATGTTCTGGAACTTTTCTTCGGCTGCTTTTTTGATGTCTTCACCCAGTGTGGCCACTCTGTCCGGGTGGTGTTTCAGTGCCAGACGGCGATACGCGGCACGCACTTCTTCGTTGGTGGCAGTGGGTTCTATTTCAAGTACTTTGTAGGCTTCCTCCAGGGAGCTTCCACCCAGGTTGAGCATGGATTCTACTTCTGCAGTCGAGAGTCCCATGTAGGTTGCTACTTCTTTCAGTGCTTCTATCTCTTCCTGACAGACGTTGCCGTCGCTTTTGGATATTTCTACTAGAAAGACAAGTAATTGCAGGCGTTCTTCGTAAGTGAGATTCGCTGCGATTTGCATACCGCAGTCGCGGATGGTGTTTTTGAAAGCAAATGGATTCTGTTTGTCCATCTGTTTGCTTTGTTCGAAAAGGTTGAGCAGAATCTGTTCTCCTTCTCTGACGGCTTCTTCCCCGAAGGTGGTTCTCAGGAAGCGGCGGACAAATTCCATTTCACTATGCATGATCCGCCCGTCGGCTTTGATGATGTACGAGGCCATGACGAGCATGGAGAAAAGAAAACTGTTCCGTTGCCCCGCATAACTATAACTTTCTGCCTGTTGTCCGTCAGTGTAACGCTTGTAAGTGGTATTTTCATCGGTATCGAACAGGGAACCGAGGGCATACCCTGCCAATGCTCCCAACGGGCCTCCTGTCATGAAACCTATGATACCGCCAATCCATTTTGCTGCTCCCATAATTTTATTGTGTATTTATGGGTGCAAAAGTATGAAAAAGAAAAAGTATTGCAAAGAATCTGTCTCTGAAACCATAGGGAACTGCACGGCTCTTTCATTGTAAGATTCAACCAAAATAGGAAATAAGCCTTATTTTACACCCAACACCACTATCTGAACCAACTGTCGCATGTATAACTTGAACTCAGCGCTACAGAAAAAGTTTTCGGTTC
>ERZ840096.213-NODE-213-length-97014-cov-8.076507_pt1 | contig 97014 bp, 80 predicted proteins | sample MGYA00519878_ERZ840096 | MGnify/ENA primary metagenome ERZ840096 (study PRJEB31850, sample SAMEA3708865) | human gut metagenome | biome: human gut; feature: human-associated habitat; material: faeces | place: China | collected 2014 ...
AGGTACTGGATGCCTTCGTCATGGCCGTACTTCTGGATCATCGTGTTGATGACCAGCTTGGCGGTGCCGGCGGTGTTGTAGTTGGAAAGCCAGATCAGGTCTTTGTATTCGGGCTTGAGCAGGTCGGCCCAGTCCGCCGGAGCCTCGAGACCGAGACGGTCGAGCTCGTCGGTGTTGACCATGAAGCCGAGAATGCCCTTGTAAATGCCGTACCACTTGCCCTCAGCGTCCTTGTACATGTCGCTGATGAGGTGGGAGGCGTTCTGGGCGGCGTAAGGCTCAAGCAGGTCTTCCTTGGCGAGAACGTTGTAGGGATCGGTCGTGCCGCCGAACCAGGCGTCGGCGGAGGGGTTGCCGTTCTCTTCTTCGATCTTCGCCTGCACCTCACCGGTGGACAGACGCTGGTAGTTGACCTTGATGCCGTACAGTTCCTGGAAATGCTGGCAGGCGGCGGCGAGGTACTCTTCCTCGCAGGAGCCGTAGACGGTCAGCTCGCCCTCGGCCTTCGCCGCGGCGATGAGATCTTCCATGGGATCAGCTTCGGCTGCGGGCTCTTCGGCCGGGGTCTCGGGTTCCGCAGCGGGGGCTTCGGTGGCGGCGGGAGTTTCGGCCGTGCTGCCGCAGGCAGCAAGAGCGAACACCATGACCAGCGCCAGAAGCAGTGCCAGATACTTTTTCACTTTCGGATCCTCCATTTCGTAATGCTCCGGTAATGTTTGAACACGGTTTGATCTTTGCTGCAACCTTGTTTAAACTTGCCGGATGAATGATGATAATTATAGTCATCGGATTTTGCTTTGTCAATCCAAACAGAAAAGCAATTTGCGAAAATCACTCATTTAGTCATTTTGTCAAATTTCGGAAAGCGTTTTTGTAGAAAACGTTTCAAATGATTTTGCGAAATAATAATCAGCCTATCGAAAAAGCCTCGCAGAGTTTGCGCCCGCAGGCGCAAATAAAGTTTTAAACATTTTCTCCGGCGACATGTGCGTCGGAGAAAATACTTTTCGGCTCGCAAACGTGCGAGCGCAGCGAGTGCGCTGCGGCGAGCCGCAGCCTTTTCAAACGAGAGCCCAACGAAGTGGGTCTCGTTTGAGAGCGTGTCAAAAATACTTTTTTGACACGCTCAATAAACCTATTGGAGAATCCTACCTTTCGTGCTATAATACGACGCTGAAATAAGAGAAAGGGGAACACTGTATGGCGGAAAAATCAAATACGGAAATGTCCCCTTTGTGCATCGGCATTCTTGCGCACGTGGACGCCGGGAAAACGACGCTCTCCGAGGCGCTTCTCTATACCTCCGGCGCACTTCGGCGTCTGGGCCGCGTCGACCATGCGGACGCTTTTCTCGACACTGACCCGCAGGAGCGCGAGCGCGGCATCACGATCTTTTCCAAGCAGGCGCGGCTCACATGGAAAAACCGCGCCGTAACCCTTCTCGATACGCCGGGCCATGTGGACTTTTCCGGCGAAACGGAGCGCACGCTCCCGGTGCTTGACGCGGCGATCCTCGTTGTGAGCGGCACAGACGGCGTGCAGGGCCACACGCGCACGCTCTGGCGGCTGCTGCGCCGGAACCATGTGCCGACTTTTCTATTTATAAATAAAACCGATCTCCCCGGCGTGAACCGCGCCGCGCGCATGCAGGAGCTGCGCTCCCTTCTCTCACCGGAGTGCGCGGACTTTTCCGGCACGGACTGGATGGAACAGGCTGCGGCCGAGAGCGAAGCGGCGCTCGAGAGCTTCCTTTCCGCCGGGACGATCCCGCCGGAGGAAGTCCGCCGTCTGATCGCGGAGGAAAAGCTCTTCCCGTGTCTGTTCGGCGCAGCGCTTCGGCTCGACGGCGTGGAAAAGCTGCTCGATACGCTCGCAATCTATGCGCCGGTCAAGCCCGCCGGGGACGCCTTCGGCGTACGGGTTTATAAAATCAGCCGCGACGCGCAGGGCGCTCGGCTCACGTGGCTGCGTGTTACTGGCGGAGAACTTCGCGCCCGCGCTGCGATAAAGGTTCCGACGGAGAACGGCGAGACCGAGGAGAAGATCCACCAGATCCGTCTCTACTCCGGGGAAAAATACGAGCTGACCGATGCGGTAAAGGCCGGAACGGTATGCGCCGTAACCGGGCTGACCGCCGCGCACAGCGGCGACGCGCTCGGCGCGGAAAAAGGAAAGAGCGCTGCGCTGCTCGAGCCGGTATTCACTTACCGCGTCCACGTGGAGAAGGCCGATCCGCACACGGTGCTCGAAAAGCTGCGTCTGCTCGAGGAAGAGGACCCGCTGCTGCATGTCGTGTACGATGAGGCCGCGCGGGAGATCCGCGTGCAGCTCATGGGCGAGGTGCAGCTGGAGATACTCGAGCGTCTCTGCCGCAGCCGCTTCGGGCTGGAGATCACGTTCGGCGAGGGCGGTATCCTCTACCGTGAAACGATTGCCGCACCCGTGGAGGGCGTCGGCCATTATGAGCCGCTGCGCCACTATGCCGAGGTCCACCTCCTGCTCGAACCGCTCGAGCGCGGGAGCGGCCTCGTCTTTGCGAGCAAATGCTCGACCGATGCGCTCGATCTCAACTGGCAGCGCCTCATTTTGACGCATCTTGCGGAAAAAGAGCACCGCGGTGTGTTGACCGGCTCACCGATCACCGATATGAAGATCACGCTCGCCGCGGGGCGGGCGCACCTGAAGCATACCGAGGGCGGCGACTTCCGCCAGGCAACCTACCGCGCCGTGCGGCAGGGTCTCATGCGTGCCGAGAGCATCCTTCTCGAGCCGTGGTACGATCTCCGGCTGGAGCTGCCGAACGAGTGTGTCGGCCGCGCTATGGCGGATATCCAGCGCATGGGCGGCCGGTTCGATCCGCCGGAAACGGAAAACGGTGTTTCCGTCCTCACGGCTGCCGCGCCGGTGGCAGAGTGCGCAAATTACCCGCGCGAGGTGACGGCGTATTCCCGCGGGCAGGGGCGCGTTTCGCTCTCGCTGCGCGGCTATGAACCATGCCGCGATACGCAGCGCGTCGTAGAAGAGATCGGATACGATCCGGAGCGCGATGTTGCCAATACGGCGGATTCCGTTTTCTGCTCCCACGGCGCGGGCTATACCGTCCGCTGGGACGAGGTCGAGCAGCATATGCATCTGGAAAGCTGCCTCCGGGCGGAGAAGGAAACCACGTCCGCACAGGAGAGCGTGCCGCGCGGCCCGTCCGCGCCCCGCACGGGCGCGGCGCTCGATAAGGAATTGCAGGCCATTTATGAGCGAACCTACGGCGCGGTGAAGCAAAACCGCGCGTTCGTGCCTCGTTCTGAGCGCGAAAAACCGGTCCCGCAGCCGAAAGCAAAGCCGATCCCCGCCGGGCCGGAATATTTGCTCGTAGACGGGTACAATATAATCTTTGCATGGGACGAGCTCAAAGCCGTTGCCGCTGACCATCTCGATGCGGCGCGACAGCTTCTGATGGATCTTCTCTGCAACTATCAGGGCGTGCGCCAGTGCCGCGTCATTCTGGTATTTGATGCCTACCGCGTCCCGTTTCACAAGGAAGAGATCGTGGCATATAATAATATCCACGTTGTCTATACGAAAGAAGCGGAAACGGCGGACGCTTATATCGAAAAAACCTCGCATGAGATCGCCAAAGACCACCGCGTGCGCGTTGCGACCTCTGACGGCATGGAACAGCTCATCGTCCTTGGTCAGGGCGCGCTGCGCCTCTCGGCCGACAGCTTCCACACGGAAGTGATGCAGGCCGGGGAAGAGATCCGCGAAACGCTCCGGCGGCTTAACCGCCGCGAGCGCTCCGACGCCGTGGCGGAGGCGCTGCGCCGCGCTGCGGAAAACGCTGGGGAGAAGTAAAGGAACAGGTATGGAGAAACATCAAAAGCTCGGTCTGGCGCTCATCGCCGCGGGCTGCGCGCTTGCCGCGTTCTGCGGATTGGGTTTATATTATGTAAACCAGAGAGATACAATGCCCGCCATGGCGGGCGCGACCGCGGCGCCGGCCGGAACGCCCGTCCCGACGGCGGAGCCGACAGCCGCGCCGAACGCCGCGCCCGTTCTCACGCTCATCGGCGACGATCCGCTCTTTTATCCGGCACAGCCGGGCGGATACGAAGATCCCGGCTGCACGGCCATCGATGACCGCGACGGTGATATCACCGCGAAGATCGAATGCGCCGCGGACGTAAACGCCTTTCACACCGGCGAGGGGAGCGTCACCTATTCCGTCACGGACAGCGAAGGACTGAGCTCGACCATCACGCGCCGCGTGATCGTCACGGCGGCGGACCGGCCCGATACGGTCACGCCGGAGGCGGGAACGGTCTATCTCACGTTTGACGACGGGCCTTCCGCCAATACGGAGCATCTTTTGGATATTCTGGATGCCTATGGCGTCAAGGCGACGTTTTTCGTGACGAACTGCAATGAGGATTACACCTGGTGCATCGGCGAGATCGCCCGGCGCGGCCACTCCGTCGGCATTCACAGCGCAACGCACGACTATAACGCCATCTATCAGAGTGAAGAGGCGTATTTTGCCGATTTCTGCCGGATGCAGGAGATCATATTTGAGCAGACGGGCGAGTATGCAAAGCTCGTCCGCTTCCCCGGCGGCAGCTCGAACACCGTGAGCCATTTTAACCCCGGCATCATGACGCGTCTTACGAACGATCTGAACGACATGGGCTACGCTTATTTCGACTGGAACGTTTCCGCGGCGGACACGGCGTCTGACGCCACGCGCTATACGGTCATCGAAAACTTCAAGGAAAGCGTGCCGAAGCACGACTATTCCGTTGTATTGCAGCACGACACCAACGCCTTCAGCGTTGACGCCGTGGAGGAGATCCTCTCCTGGGGGATCAAAAACGGGTATTCCTTCCGCGCGCTGGATCTCACCAGCCCGGCGGTGCATCATTCTGTAGCCAATTAGGAGGCAGGAGAACATGACCCTTTTTGTTGCCTTTGAGATCCTTGGCACGATCGCCTTTGCCGTTTCCGGCGCGGTCGTCGCCATATCGAAGAAGATGGACATTTTCGGCGTGGCGATCCTCGGCATGACGACAGCGGTCGGCGGCGGTATACTGCGCGATCTCATTCTCGGTATCACGCCGCCCGCGGCGTTCCAGTCGCCGGGGTACGCGCTCACGTCAATCGCCGTTTCCATGCTTGTTTTCCTGCCCCCGGTACGGCGGCTGCTGCACTGGAACGAGAAGCTTTACGACACGGCGCTTCTGCTCTTTGACGCCATCGGTCTCGGCATATTCACCGTGATCGGCGTGCAGACAGCGTACATAGCTACGGGCGAGCTGAACGCGTTCCTTGCCATTTTCGTCGGGGTTGTCACCGGCTGCGGCGGCGGCGTGATGCGCGATGTGTTCGCCGGATCGCCTCCGTACATTTTTGTCAAGCATTTTTACGCGACCGCGTCCCTCCTCGGCGCCGTGGCGTGCCTCCTGCTCTGGAACATCGGACAGATGCCCGCCATGCTCATCGGCGCCGCCGTTACGCTCACGCTGCGCCTGCTTGCGGCGCATTACCGTTGGAGCCTGCCGAAGGCGAAATAAGATAGGAGGAAGAAGGCTCTATGGTACTGCATGAACTGCTCTGCCTGCCGGAGCGGGAGAAGCACGTCGTTTCTCTCTGCGGCGGCGGCGGAAAGACGACACTGATGTACGCGCTTGCGCGCGAGACGAAAACCATTCTGCCGACGGCGCTTTTTACCACAACGCACATCATGACGCCGTCCGATGCGGACGTTGTTCTCTCCGTCCCGTTTTCGGCGGAGGAATGCCGCGCGGCGTGGCGCGAAGGGAAGATCGCCTCGTCCGGGACATTTCTTTCGGAAGAGCGGAAATTCGGCGCGCCGGGGGAGGATGCGATGCGCTTTCTCTGCCGCGAGGCGTCCGCCGTTATCATTGAGGCAGACGGCGCGCGCCGTCTGCCGGTGAAATTCCCGGCGGCGCGGGAGCCGGTGATCCGCCCGGAAACGACACATACCATCGTTGTGGCAGGGCTCTCCGCGCTCGGAAAAAAGCCGGAGGAGATCGTCCACCGGTACGCGCTGGCAAAGAACACCGTGGATCTTTCCGGGGATTCGCTCACCGAAAAACAGATGGCGGAGCTTCTCTGGGCGGGCTATGGACACTTTAACCCGATCTTCTTTATCAATCAGGCGGACACCAGCGATCTTGCGCAGCGCGGCGAGCGTATCTGCGCCATGCTCCGTGATTTCGGCGCGCGCCGCGCGGTCACAGCCTCGCTCCACGCGCTTAGAAAATCGTACGAAAGGGGATGACCGGCATGAAACCGATGAAGCGATTCTACTACCGGGTCTACCAGACCGTATTTGACCTCGGCTCGCGCGTTTTACTCTGGCGCAAGCCGGAGATCGTCAGCGGCGCGGGCAGCACGGCGAAGATCCCGGAGCTGCTGCGCGGCTGCGGCGTGAAAAAGGTGATGATCGTCTCCGGCAAACATACGGGCGCGGCGCTCGTCCCGCCGATCCGCGCGCGGATCGAAGCGGCAGGCATTTCCGCCGTCCACTTTGACGGCGTGCGCGCCAATCCCACGATCTCCATCATCGAGCAGGTGCGGGAACGGTATCTCGCCGAGGGCTGCGACGGTTTCCTTGCCGTGGGCGGCGGCTCGCCGATGGACACGGCCAAGGCTGCCGCGGCGCGCATCGTGCGCCCCAACCGTACCGTGGAGCAGATGACGGGGCTTTTCAAGGTCATGCACGCTCTCCCGCCGTTCATCGCCGTGCCGACAACGGCCGGTTCCGGCTCGGAGACGACGATCGCCGCCGTTATCACCAACGAAAAAACGCACCACAAGCACGCCATCATGGATCTCTGCCTCGTGCCGCGCTTCGCTGTGCTCGACGCCGTGCTCACCGAGGACCTTCCTCCGGCGACAACAGCGCAGACCGGCATGGACGCGCTTACGCACGCGGTGGAGGCATACGTCAGCGTCTACAGCACAACGAAGGAGACCGACCGCTGCGCGGAAGAGGCGACAGCGGCGATCTTCCGGTATCTGGAACGGGCGTATGCGAACGGACACGATCTTGAAGCGCGGCAGGAAATGCTGCTTGCTTCGTTCAAGGCGGGCGCCGCCTTCACCCGCGCGGGCGTCGGAAACGTCCACGCGATTGCCCATACGCTCGGCGGGCTGTATAATACGGCGCACGGACTGGCAAACGCTGTCATTCTCCCCATCGTTTTGGAGGATTACGGCACAGCGGCGGAGGAAAAGCTTGCCCGCCTTGCCGAGATCACCGGCACGAAAACGACCGGCACCGCTCACGAGAAGAGCACGGCGTTCATCGCAGCGATCCGCGCCATGAACGCGCGCATGGGCATTCCCGGGCATCTGGACGTGATCTGCGAGAAAGATATTCCGCAGATGGTCGCCTGGGCGCTGCGCGAGGCAAACCCGACATATCCCGTTCCGGTTTTGTACGACGAGGCGCACTGCGCCGAGGTCATCCGCCGGGTTCGCGGATAATATAACGAAAAGCGCCGGAACGAACAAAGTTCCGGCGCTTTCGCGCATAATAAAAGGTTACTGGAGCAGGCTCCGGTAGCTGTCGCACGTCGAGAGATTGTCGGGCGGGTAAAATTCCTCCACCGGGAAGCGGATGCGCCCGAAGAGCGTGCACGGATCGTCGTCCGTCGTGCCGACGCACTCGTTTTCCGGGAAGCAGTAGTTGTAGACCGGGATGACGAGCTGGCTGTCGCGCTCGAGCCGGATGAGAGAAAACTGGCCGAGCGTCGCGTACCAGAGCCGGTTGGAGTCGGTGAGCACAAGCTCCTCCGGAAACGCGGCGAGAATGCTGGCCGGTACCTCCGGGATGCGGTCAAGCGGCGTGGCGCAGTCCTTCTCGGTGATCTGCATCGAAAGTGCGATCGGATCGACCGCCTCCACAACGCCGACGGGCTGATCGGCCTGCGTGGTGATCTCGCCGTCAGAGGTGTAGACCTTGACGCTCCCCTCGCTGCCGAAGAGAATGACGCGTTTATTGAATACACAGAGACCGGTGACGGTTTTTGCGTTCGGGACGCATTCGCCGGTGACACGGTAAAAATAGGTGACGTCTACCGTATAGTACCCACGGTTGAACGTGATCTCCTCGACGTTTACCCCGGCATAGAGCAGCTCGGCGCTTTTCGGGCGGATGCTGAAGGCGTTTTCTATGTAACCCTGCGACGTCCGCGTCGGAAACACCCGCAGATCCTCTACGCAGTCCTTATCCCGGCAGCTGGAGTATATTTTCTTCGTATGGATACAAACAGCCTCGCGAACGCATGCGCTGCTGTCCACCGGACCGGGTACGACCCTGTCTGCCATATCGGAATTCCTCCTTTAACAAAGTTCAGTACAGTCTATGCGCGCGCCGCCCCAATGTGCCGATTGACGCCCTTTGGAAAAAGTGATAAACTTGCTATATATAAATATGAGGAGAGATTCCGATGGAAGGATATCAGAACTTTCAGGAAAAGCTGGATATAAAGATTCTCATTCTGTTCATTCTGCGCCGTCTGCCGGATGCCGTGACGCGGGAAACGCTCACGGATCTCGCCCTTTCCGAGGGCAATGCGGGGTATTTTGAATACTCCGAGTGTCTCGCGGAGCTGGTCGATTCCCATCAGGTGGAGCAGGAAGGAAACCTCTACAGGATTTCCGAGCGCGGCGCGCGAAACTGCGAGATCGTGGAGAGCAGTCTGCCGATGACGGTCCGCCAGAAAATGGAAAAAAACATAAAACCGGTCGCGGATGAGCTGCGCCGCCGCACGATGATCACCGCCTCGCACGAAACGGCGGACAACGTCTGCCGCGTACATCTTGCTCTTTCGGACGGCATGGGCGAGATATTGAACCTGCAAATGCTCTGCGGCGGGGAAGAGCAGGCGGAGAAGCTGGAAGAGAACTTCCGGAAAAACGCGGAGAAATACTATACGCAGATCATGGAGCTCCTGTCGCGTGATGAAAAAGTATAAGATTTTTGTTATCAATCCCGGCTCGACCTCGACGAAGCTGGCGCTTTTCGAGAACGAACATAAAGTTCTGGAAACCAATGTGTTTCACGATTCCTCGGTGCTGCTGCAATTCCCGACGGTAAACGCGCAGCTCCCGTACCGCAAAAAGCTCATCATGGACTTTCTGAGCGAGAACCATATCGACCTTTCGGACGTGGACGCCATCGTCGGCCGCGGCGGCAGCTGTTACCCGGTGGCGAGCGGCGTATACGTTATCGACGATAAACTCATCGAGGACACCGCCGCCGGGAAGGGCGGCATGGAGCATCCGTCCAATCTCGGCGTGCAGCTTGCGCGCGAGCTGCAGAAGGAGTTCGGCGGCCGGATCTTCATGGTCGATCCGCCGTGCGTAGACGAGCTGTGCGATATGGCGCGTATGACCGGCATCGACGGCGTGCCGCGCCACACCAATATGCACGCGCTCAACCTTCGCGGCGTTGCGATGCACCACGCAAAGCATGTTCTCGGAAAAAAGTACGAGGACTGCTGCTTTATCGTATGCCACATCGACGGCGGCATTTCCGTATCGGCGCACCGGTACGGACGCATCATCGACTGCAACGATGCCGCCGGGGGAGACGGCCCCTATACGCCGACACGCATCGGCTCGGTCTCCGTGGCGGACATTCTCGAATACGTCCGCGATAAGGACATCGACGAGGTCAAAAAGCTTTGCACCCGCACGGGCGGCTTTGTGAGCCACTTTGGCACCTCCAGCTCCGACGCCGTACATAAAATGGCCGAGGAGGGGAACAAAAAAGCCATCCGCGTCTGGGACGGCATGAAATACCAGATCGTCAAGTACATCGGCGCGATGGCGGCGGTGCTCGGCGGCAGGGTGGACGGCATCCTCCTTACCGGCGGCCTTCTCCGCTTTGAAGACATCACGCAGACCATCCGCGAGCAGTGTGAGTGGATCGCGCCGGTGAGCACCTATCCCGGCGAGGTCGAGCACGAGGCGCTCGCCGCCGGAGCGCTGCGCGTCCTGCGCGGCGAGGAAGAGCCCAGGCACTACACCGGCCGCCCCGTCTGGGACGGCTGGCACGACGAGGATTGACAGTCAAACCAAAGAGCCGCAGCGGTTGAACTGCTGTGGCTGATACTGTGGCAGTGCATGGTATGGCGTGACATGAAAAGACAAATCGCAATTTAAGGAGGCAAAGTACAATGAAAAAAGCTATTATTATGATGATTGTGGTATTTGCTTTAGTTGTTTGGCCGTTCAGCGGTGTGTGGCAGCTCTTGTCTGGCATCATTGGCGGTGGAGTCCAAGAATCCTTTATTTATCCGATTTATGGTGGAATTATTCTTCTTTCAGGTATTATAGTCGTTTGTACTGAACTCATTCTGGAAGAAATCAAATCGTTAAAAGACGATATAAAAGATAAAAAAGAAGGATGCTGACAACTTCCCGTTTGTTGAGCATGAAAAAAGCGCCGGAGCTTGAGCTCCGGTGCTTTTGGCATATTAAGGAAAATCAGAAGATCGCGACGACAGCGCCGTTGTAGGTCTCGGCGATGAAGTTCTTCACGGTCTCGGACTGGAGAGCCTTGACGAGAGCGACCGTCTTGGCACTGTCCTTGTCGGCTTCACGGACGGCAACGACATTGGCGTAGGTCTGGGCGGCGTCGCCGGAGGCGTCCTCAATGGCGAGAGCGTCGGCAACCTTCAGACCGGCGGCCAGCGCGTAGTTGCCGTTGATAACGGCGAGCGTGCCGGCGTCACTGTTGGCAAGCTGGGTCGGGACCATGTCGGCCTGCACGGGAACAACGTTGTAGCCCTTCGCGTCAACGATATCGAGATGGCTGACGCCCTTTTCCGCGGAGGCATCCTCCGGCAGGGTGATAAGGCCTTCCTGAGCGAGGAGGAGCAGCGCGCGGGTCTCGTTGCTGTCGTCGGCGGGGATCAGAATGGTAGCGCCCTCGGCGACTTCGTCAAGAGAGGAAACGCCGTTGCCGAAGAGACCGAACGGCTCATAGTGGATGAGACCGGCGGAGACGAGGTGCGTGCCGTTGCTGGCGTTGAAGCTGTTCAGATACGGGGTGTGCTGGAAGTAGTTGGCGTCGAGCTCGCCGTCTTCAAGAGCGGTGTTGGGCAGAACGTAATCATCGAAAACAACGATCTTGAGATCGTAGCCTTCCTCGGCGAGGAGGGGCTTGATCTGCTCAAGGATCTCGGCGTGCGGGGTAGAGGAAGCGCCGACGGTGATGGTCTCTTTCGCGGCGGGCTCTTCGGCAGGGGCTTCGGTCGGAGCTTCAGAAGCGGGAGCCTCGGTAGCGGCGGGGGCTTCCGTGGCGGACGGGGTGGAGGCGGTACCGCAGGCGGCCAGCGCGAGCAGCAGCGCGAGAGCGAGGACGACAGAAAGAATCTTTTTCATTTTGATTTTTCTCCTTTTCTTTGGGTTCGGTGGGTGAAACTTTTTATATCATCAGGCGGAGGTGCGTTTGTCCGTCTTGCGGACAATGTACATTCCGACTTCCTGAATGACCTGAACAATGATGATGCACAGCAGCGCGGCGAACCAGATGATATCCTGATTGAAGCGCTGGTGACCGTAAACAATGGCGATCTGGCCGAGACCGGTGCCGCCGATCGTGGCGGCCATGGCGGAGTAGCCGAGCACCGTGACCATCGAGATGACCGCACCCGTGATGAGCGAGGGCTTCGCTTCCGGGACGAGCACCTTGGTGATGATCTGGAATCGCGGCGTGCCCATCGCTTCGGCGGCTTCGATCACGCCCTTATCGACCTCCTTGATGGAGGACTCGACCATGCGCGCCACGTACGGCGCGGCAGCGATCACGAGCGTTACGATCACGGCCTTGTTGCCGAGCGATGTGCCGACGATGAACTTTGCCACCGGCAGCATGGCCACCATGAGAATGATGAACGGCACGCTGCGGAAGGCGTTGATGAGGATGCTGAGAATTTTATTGAGCACCGGCATCGGGTGGATGCCGTCCTTATCGCTCACGCAAAGGAGCAGACCCAGCGGCAGGCCGAGAACATAGGCAAACACTGTGGAGATCACGGTAAGATAGATCGTCTGCCACACGCCGAGCAGAAACAGATTCTGCTGCCAGAGCTTTACAAACATATCGGAGAACATCCCATCACACCTCCTCAAAGGAGACGCCGTCCTGCTTCAGCCACGCGCGGGCGCGCTCGGCGCTCGCTTCGTCGGCGGGAAGCTCCAGGATCGTCTGCCCATAAATTTTGCCGTCGATCTCGCGGATGTCCGCGGATACGATGTTGACCGGGGTCTGGCACTCCATAATAAGACTGGCGACGACGGGGTGCCGCGTCGTTTCGCCGTTGAAGGCGAGGCGGATTCGTTTTCCGCCGGGGGTGAATACCGGGGCGATGCTGACGCCGGGGAGAATCAGCTCGCGGGCGATCTTGGACTGCGGATTGGTGAACACCTGGCTCACCGCGCCGAGCTCGGCGATCTGGCCACGGTCGATGACGGCCACGCGGTCGCAGATCTGGTCAATAACGCGCATCTCATGCGTGATGACGATCACGGTGACGCCCATCGTGCGGTTGATCTCCTTGAGAAGCGAGAGGATCGACTGCGTTGTCGTGGGGTCGAGCGCGCTCGTCGCCTCGTCGCAGAGAAGGTAGCGGGGCTTCGTTGCCAGCGCGCGGGCGATGGCTACGCGCTGCTTCTGTCCGCCGGAGAGCTGCGAGGGATACGCCTTGGCGCGGTCGGCGAGACCGACGACGGAGAGAAGCTCCATAGCGCGCTCCACAGACTCCTTTTTCTTCCACCCGGCGATCTCCAGCGGGTAGCACACGTTCTGGAGAACGGTGCGCTGCGCGAGAAGATTGAAGCCCTGGAAGATCATCCCGATCGAGCGGCGGATGAGCAGCAGCTCCTTCTGGGGGAGCTTGGTGAGATCTTTGCCGTCTACGATCACGGAGCCGGAGGTCGGACGCTCCAGCAGGTTGATGCACCGGACGAGCGTGGATTTGCCCGCGCCGGAAAGACCGATGATACCGAATATTTCTCCGTCCTCGATCGTGAGGGAAATGTCATGCACGGCGTGGATCTGCCCTTCGCCCTCGCCGAAGTCCTTGGTCACATTCTGAAGCTCAATCAAAAGCGAACCCTCCTAACAAACAAAAAAGCAGGCTGCCATTTTGGCATCCCGCTTCACAAAACCGCAGTTCCGGATTTCCCGGACTGCGCCTTTTTATCCATGAAAAGCAGTCAGCAAATGGCTATCGAAACGCGCAGCAAAGCTGCGCATGCACATCATCATGTTCATGCACATCTCGGTCATCATGCTGGCGAACGTACGGCGCATCGGCTGAGCTCCTTCCCTCGGTAATCAAGTTGTCTGCATTATATCCCTACGGTTTTGACCTGTCAATACACTTTAACACCGCAAAGACAGAATCGGCGAAAAAACACAAAACCCTCTCCCGTTCGGGAAGAGGGTTTGTGAATAATCATTCAGGATTTATACTCAAACGTCATGCCGCAAATCGAAATGGTGTCGCCGTCGCGGATGCCGAGCGCCTCCATGCGCTCGTAGATCCCGGCGTCACGCAGCGACTTGTCGAAATACATCCGGCTTTCGTAGTCGGTGAAGTTGACGGTCGAAACGAGCCGATCCATCCACGGGCCGGAGACGTACCATACGCCGTCGTCCTCTTCGATCTCCACGTCCTCGGGCGAGCCGAGATCCGGCGCGGGCGGAACGTAGTCCGGCTCGTACACCGCGATCGGGGGGAGCGTGGAGAGCATGGCAGCGGCGCGCTGCATGAGTTCCTTCGTTCCGGCGGTCGTGGCGGCGGAGAGCTCAAAGAACTCGTAGCCCTGCGCCTCGACGTGCTTTTTCAGCCGTTCGATCGGCTCGCGGTCGTCCCCGAGCAGGTCGCACTTGTTCGCCGCGACGATCTGCGGACGCGACGCGAGCGCAGGGGAGTAGTCCGCAAGCTCGCGGTTGATCGTCTCAAAATCCTCGATGGGGTCGCGCCCCTCGCTGCCGGATACGTCCACAACGTGAATGAGCAGACGGCAGCGGTCAATGTGGCGGAGAAAATCGTGGCCGAGACCCGCGCCCTCGCTCGCGCCCTCGATGATGCCGGGAATGTCCGCCAGCACGAAGGAAGCGCCCTCGGCCACGTAAACGACGCCGAGATTGGGGGAGAGGGTCGTGAAGTGATAGTCCGCGATCTTCGGCCGCGCGCGGGAAACGCTCGCGAGCAGCGTGGATTTGCCGACATTCGGGAAGCCGACAAGACCGACGTCCGCGAGCAGCTTGAGTTCCAGAATGAGCTCGTGGCTCTCGCCGGGCATGCCGGGCTTGGCAAAGCGCGGCACCTGCCGCGTCGGCGTGGCGAAATGCTGGTTGCCCCAGCCGCCGCGCCCGCCTCTGGCGGCGACGAACGGCTCGCCCGTGGACATATCGGCCATGATGCCGCCGGTAGCCTTGTCGCGCACGAGCGTGCCGCGCGGGACGCGGATCGTGACGTTCTCGCCGTCCTTGCCGGAGCAGCGCTTGTTGAGACCGTTTTCGCCGTTGGCCGCGACAAACTTGCGCTTATAGCGGAAATCCATCAGCGTGGACATATGATCGTCCACAACGAGGATCACATCGCCGCCGCGTCCGCCGTCGCCGCCGTCCGGCCCGCCCGCCGCGACGAACTTTTCGCGGTGGAAGGTGACGGCGCCGTCGCCGCCCTTGCCGGCGTAAACGCTGATGGTGACTTTATCTACAAATCCATAGCTCATGCGTGTTCCACCTGCCTTTGAAAATAAAAAGAGACCGACGAGCCCGTCGGTCTCTTTGGGTAATTACTGCGCGATTTCGTAAACAGAGACCTTCTTGCGGTCCTTGCCCATGCGCTCAAACTTCACCGTGCCGTCCACGAGGGCGTAGAGAGTGTCGTCTCCGCCGATGCCCACGTTGGTGCCCGGATGGATCTTCGTTCCGCGCTGTCTGACAAGGATGTTGCCGGCCAGAACGAACTGACCGTCGGCCCGCTTCGCACCAAGACGCTTCGACTCGCTGTCGCGGCCGTTACGGGTGCTGCCCATGCCTTTTTTATGTGCCATTTAAATCACACCTCCAATAGTCAAATAGTACGGATCAAGCGTTGATCGCGGTGATCTCTACCTTCGTGTAGGGCTGACGATGGCCCTGCGTGCGACGGTAGTTTTTCTTGGGCTTCATCTTGTAGACACGGATCTTCTTGCTCTTTCCGGTCTTGATGATCTTGCCGGTCACGGTGGCGCCTTCCACAACGGGGGTGCCGAACACGTTGACGCCCTCATCGACAACGGCCAGAACCTGATCAAAGGTGACGGTCTCGCCATCGGCAACGTTGAGCTTCTCGACGTAGATAACGTCGTTCTCGGCGACGCGGTACTGCTTACCGCCGGTCATGATAACTGCGTGCTTCATTTTACATCCTGCCTTTCTTGCAGACTCGCTCTCCCGGGCGGAGGTCACCCCCACTTAGTTACCCTTTCAATGCGGCTCTGATACTATACCACGCCGCAAAACCCTTGTCAACACAAGATTTGGTGTTTTTCGGCGGTTATATCGCTAAATCTTATTTCTGGGAACGCTTTTTACGCTTCGCTATACGAACGCCCACGAGAACGCCCGCGCCGACGAGTACAAGAAGCCCCGCAGCGGCGATCACGATGTTTTCCACATACTTTCCGTGAGTGGAGGTGAGCCCGCCTGGCAGCGGCTCGGAGACGAGATCTTTATAATAGAGCATCTCCGTGTCGTATTCCGCAGGGGCGTTCTCGTGCAGTATGACCAGCCGCGCGCCGTGGTATTCGCGCTCACCGTAGATATAAAAGCCGGTGCCCGCCGTGTTCACGAGATCAATGCCCTCGTACGTTCCGACAAAGTCGTTTTTATGGTCGTGCCCGAAGAATGCCGCTACCACATCGCCCGTATCGCGCATTGCGGCAAACTCCCCGGAGGGAATGTCCGGCGGGCAGGGCGCCTCGCCGAGATGACCGGCGGTAAAGCCGTCGCCCATTTTATAATAGTGTCCCGAACGGCTGGAAAAGCCCTTGACAACGCCCTCGGCCTTTTTCTCCGAGGCGGGGACTTCCGTCAGCAGATCATAAATCTCGGGAACGATGATGTGCTGGAAGAGATAGGCGGGGAGCATTTCGCCGTACTGCTCTTCGAGCGCCGCGGCGGTCGAGGTGTACCAATCGATCTGATCCTGCTCGACGCGGGCGTACTTGGAAACGCCCTTCTCGCCGTAGGTCCCACTATCCAGAAACCAGAGATTGCACACCGGGCGGCTGCCGTCCGAAGACCAGACGAGCAGATTATAGTTCCCGCAGCCGGTGATATCGTCCGGCCCGGCGGACATGAGACAGCCGGGGTAGCTCTGATAGATGGCGAGCTGCGTCTCCTTGCTCACGCCGCCCTCGTCGTCGTGGTTGCCGAACACAGCGGCAAACGGAATGCCGCGCTCGGCCACGGGCGCGAGAATGGCGTCGAGCGCCTTTTCCATCGCCGCCTCGGTGCGTACCGAGGGGCCGTGCACCTGATCGCCGGTGAATACGACGAGATCGGCGTTGGCAGCGTCCAGCTCCGCATTGAGCAGACGGAGCGTCGCCTCCTGCGGCCGGGCGGTGTCCTGCGTGTCGGCAACGATAAGGATACGGAATTCCCCATTTTCGTCAAATTGCAGCATGGTATCCTCCTCCGCGGCGGAGACCGGTGCGGTAAGAGCCGTCAGCAGCAGCGCCGAGAGCGCCGCGCAAAGGAACGGTCGGATTTTATTCATGATGAACCCTCCGGATAAAAAGCCGCCCCCGGCCGAAAAGCTGGGGGCGGGATAAAGTCTTACTTCGTGACGAGCGCGAGCGTGTCGCGCGCGATCATCAGCTCTTCGTTCGTCGGAATGACGTACACCTTCACGGTGCTGTCAGCCGCGGAGATGTCGGTCTCCTTGCCGCGAACCTGGTTCTTCTCGTGGTCCACATGGACGCCGAGGAACCCGAGACCCTCGCAGATGCTCTCGCGCATATCGGGGCCGTTCTCGCCGACGCCGGCGGTGAACGTGATGATATCAACGCCGCCCATGGCAGCCGCATAGGAGCCGATATACTTGCGGACCTCGTAGGCGAACTTGTCGAGAGCGAGCTGCGCGCGCTCGTTGCCCTCTTTGGCAGCCTTCTCAAGATCGCGGAAGTCGGAGCCGACGCCGGAAATGCCGAGAACGCCGGACTTCTTGTTGAGGATGTTGAGCATCTCGTCGGCGGTGTAGCCGTACTTATTCATGATGAACTGGAGAATGGCGGGGTCCAGATTGCCGGAGCGGGTACCCATCGGCAGACCCTCAAGAGGCGTCAGGCCCATGGAGGTATCGACGCACTTGCCGTCGATGCTCGCGGAAACGGAGGAGCCGTTGCCGAGATGGCAGTTGATGACGCGCGTGCCCTTTTTGCCCATGATCTCGCAGGCGCGGGCGGACACGAAGCGGTGGGACGTGCCGTGGAAACCGTAGCGGCGGATGGAGTCGTTCTCGTAGTACTCATACGGAATGGCGTAAATGTACGCTTCCGGCGTCATGGACATGCCGAAGGAGGTGTCGAACACGGCGACCTGCGGCACACCGGGCATCGCCGCCTGGCACGCCTTGATGCCCATGAGGTTGGCGGGGTTGTGCAGAGGCCCGAGCGGGAAGCACTTTTTGATGGCGGCTTCGCACGCGTCGTCCACGACGCAGGACTCGGTGAACTCAATGCCGCCGTGGAGCACACGGTGGCCGACGGCGCCGATCTCCGCCATCGTCTCGACAACGCCGTATTCCTTGCTGGTCAGCTTTTCGAGAACGGCCTCGATCGCTTCCTTGTGGGTGGGGAACGGAACGTCCGCTTCGTAAACGGGCTTGCCGTTCTGGGGCTTGTGGGTCAGACGGCCGTCGATGCCGATGCGCTCACAAAGACCTTTGGCGAGCAGAGACTCGTTCTCCATGTCGATGAGCTGATACTTCAGCGAAGAGCTGCCGGCGTTGATAACCAGAATCTTCATTGGTTCGGATCCTTTCCATAGTTGAAAATTTTACCGCGTCAGGGTATCATTGTTTTGCAAATATCTATTTTAGCGTTCTTTTCATCAAAACGCAAGAGTAAAAAAGGATGGATTCATATGAAAGCGGTCGGGATCGTTGCGGAATACAATCCGTTTCACAGCGGACACCGGTACCAGATACGGAAAATACGCGAGATCTTCGGCGCGGAAACGCCTGTCGCCGCGGTCATGTCCGGCGATTTTGTGCAGCGCGGCGAGGCGGCCTCTTACGATAAATTCACCCGCGCGGAAGCTGCGGTGCGCGGCGGCGTGTCACTCGTGATCGAGCTGCCGCTGCCGTGGAGTCTTTCCTCTGCCGAGAGCTTCGCCCGCGGCGGCGTGGGGCTGCTCGGTGCAGCGGGCGTTATCGACGCACTCTCCTTCGGCAGCGAGAGCGGCGATCTCTCCGCGCTCGAAAAGACGGCGGCGATGCTCGACACGCCGGAATTTGCCGAAGCGCTGAAGCGCGAACTCACCGGCGGAACGCCGTTTGCCGCGGCGCGCGCACGGGCGGCGCGTGCTCTTCTTGGCGAGAGCGCGGCGGTGCTCGATTCGCCGAACGATCTTCTGGCCGTGGAATACATCCGCGCGGCGGCGAAGCTCGGCTATATATTTGATTATACTCCCGTCCGGCGTGAAGGCTCGACCCACGACGGCGCGGGCAGCGCGTCCGAGCTCCGCGCGCTTCTTCGCGCGGGGGAGAGCCTTGCCGGGCGTGTCCCCGGGGAGGTGTGGGAGGTCCTTCGCCGTGCGGATGAGGCCGGACACGGCTTCGTCTCTCCGGAGAGTCTGCGAACGGCGTATCTCTCCCGGCTGCGGGAGAAAACGCCGGAGGACTTTGCCGCCGTGCCGGACGCGGCGGAGGGGCTGCATTTTCGGCTTTACGAAGCTGTGCGCCGCGGAAGCTCCCCGGAAGAGATCGCCGATCTTGCCAAATCAAAGCGGTACGCCCACGCGCGGCTGCGCCGCATGGTGATGTGCGCCGCGCTCGGCGTGCGGGCCGGGGACGCGAACGGCATACCGCCGTACATCCGTGTGCTGGCATTTGATGCGCGCGGCGCGGCGCTGCTGCGGGAGATGAAAACGAGCGCCGCTCTTCCTGTTGTCGTCAAAAGTGCACGAGTCAAAGACGAAAATGAGAGCATCCAACGCCTGTTCGACCTCGGGAGTCGCGCGCACGACCTCTATGTTCTTGGCTGGAAAACCCGCGCATTGCAGGCCGCGGACGGCGATTATCGCGCCACGCCCTTCTGTTCCGTAGGGAACAACCGGAATTCCGTGCACGATAACCAAGAGTGTGTTTGAAATTTTTTTGCGATTTAGCGAAAAAAAGGGTTGCATTTCTCTCCCGGCGGTATTATACTACCGTCATATTTGAAATGGAAACACATTTGTCCGCGGTATACGGACTATGCGTATTCCGGAGAGGGAGAAAAACCATGAAAAAGATTTTAGCGATCGTACTTTGCGCATGCATGATCTGCGCTCTGCTTGCCGGCTGCGGCAGCAGCGAATCCCCGGCGGCCGCCGTTGAAGGCGACGTACTGAAGATCGGCATTTTTGAGCCGGCCACGGGTGAGAACGGCGCCGGCGGCATGCAGGAAGTGCTCGGCGCGCGCTATGCCAACAAGGTCGTCCCCAGTGTGACGGTCAACGGCAAGGAATATAAGATCGAGCTCGTTGAGGTCGATAACCAGTCCGACAAAACCGCGGCCGTTACCGCCGCGCAGAACCTCGTGAGCAGCGGCGTTATTGCCGTTATCGGCTCTTACGGCTCCGGCGTGTCCATCGCCGCCGGCTCCACGTTCGAGCAGGCGAAGATCCCCGCCGTCGGCGGCTCCTGCACGAACCCGCAGGTAACGCTCGGCAACGATTACTACTTCCGTGTCTGCTTCCTTGACCCGTTCCAGGGAACCGTTATGGCGAGCTACGCCAACAACGAAGGCTGCAAGAAGGCCGCCGTCATCATGCAGAACGGCGACGACTACTCCACCGGCCTTGCGAACTACTTCGCCGATGCCTTTGCCAAGATGGACGGCTGCGAAGTTGTTTACACCGGCACCTACAACACCAACGAAACCGACTTTAACGCGATCCTGACCGCGGCCAAGGCGGCTGACCCCGATGTTCTGTTCATCCCGTCGTCCATTACGACCGCCGGCATCATCATCAAGCAGGCGCGTGATATGGGCATCACGGCTCGCATCATGGCGGGCGATACCTGGGAGAACGCTACCATCATGGAAAACGCCGGTGTGGAAAACTGCGAGGGCGTTGCGCTGTCCACCTTCTTTGACGAGAACGACGCCGATGCTTCCGAGTTCGTGCAGGGCTTCAAGGCGTATCTGAACGGCGATGCCGAAGCGCTCAAGCTCAACGGCAACAACGACACGGTCGCTGCGGTTTCCGCGCTTGGTTATGACGCCTACATGGCGATCATTGAGGCGCTCAAGAATGTTTCCGGTGATATCACCGGCGAGGCGGTCCGCGACGCGCTTGCCTCCGTCTCCTTTGACGGCGTGACCGGCAGCATCTCCTTCGACGAGAACGGCGACGCCAACAAGGATATGGCTTACATCAAGATCATGTCCGACGGCGCTTTCAAGTTCGTCGGCACGCAGAAGACCGACGGCACCTTCACCCCCGCTGCCTGATTTTCTATCCGCATAAACATTTTGAATCGGCGGGTCATCCCGCCGATTCTCTTTATTCGCTTTTACCCCGTCGCATCGGCAACCCGAAAGAGGAGGCAAGCTCTATGACGGCATTTCTCCAGAACTGTCTGAACGGTATTTCCATCGGCAGTATATATGCCCTGATCGCCATCGGCTACACGATGGTTTACGGTATTCTTCGACTCATCAACTTCGCCCACGGAGACATCTTCATGATGGCGGGGTATTTTATGATTATCTGCATGACGGATCTGCTCATCCCATGGTACATATCGCTGCTGCTCGTCGTGCTGTTCACAGTGCTGCTCGGCGTATTCATCGAGCGCATTGCCTATAAGCCGCTGCGCGATGCGCCGCGTATGTCCATCATGATCTCGGCGATCGGCGTTTCGTACTTTCTGCAGAACTTTGCCACCTATCTCTTCACGGCGCAGCCAAAGTCGTATCCGTATGCGGAGATGGGCTTTCTCAGTAAAACGGTGAAGCTCGGCGAGATCTCTACGACGCTTGTTACGTTCATTACGCCCATCCTCACGGTGATCCTTGTTCTGGCGCTGGCGTTCCTCATCCGCAAGACGAAGATCGGCATGGCGATGCGCGCGGTATCGCGTGATTTTGAAACGTCCTGTCTCATGGGCATCAAGATCAACCGCGTCATCAGCTTCACGTTCGCCGTCGGCAGCGCGCTGGCCGCCATCGGTTCGGTGCTGTATTTCATCCCGCGCTCGTCGGTGTATCCGCTGGCCGGTTCTCTGCCCGGACTCAAGTGCTTTGTCGCCGCGGTGTTCGGCGGCATCGGCTCCATTCCCGGCGCGCTGGTGGGCGGCTTCCTCATCGGTCTTTGCGAAACGTTCATCAAGGGCAGCGCCTATTCCGAGTTCAGCGACGTTTTCACGTTCGTCGTTCTGATCCTCGTGCTGCTCGTCCGTCCCACCGGCCTGTTCGGTGAGAAGCTGAAAGAGAAGGTGTGAGCATGAGTCAAAAGAAAAAAACGATCTGTTCCGCCGTCGGTTTTCTCTGCATCGCGGCGGTCATCGTCTGCGCCGGCGAGCTTGTTCCGCGTACGTCGATGTTCCGCACGGTTTTGCAGCTCGGCGCGATCTATGCGCTGCTTGCGGTGTCCATGAACCTCTGCAACGGTTTCACGGGGCTCTTTTCTCTCGGTCAGGCGGGTTTTATGACGCTTGGCGCTTATACCTACGCCATTTTCACGATCCCCACGGCGGCGCGCCCCGGCGTGTACTATCTTTACGGCGTTGCCGACTGGCTTGCCGATCTCCATCTGCCGATCATCGCAGCGCTGCTTGCCGCCGGCGTTGTCGGCGCGCTCTTTGCCGCGCTCATCGGCGCGCCGGTCCTCAAGCTCAAAAGCGACTATCTCGCCATTGCGACGCTCGGCTTTGCGGAGGTCGTCCGCATCGTTGTCGCCTCCTCGCCGCTCAACCGCATTACGAACGGCTCTCTTGGGCTGACGAAGATCCCCAGCTTCTCGTCCTACTACGGCATTTTCATCGTTGCCGCCGTTTGCATCACGCTGATCGTTCTTATCATCAACTCTTCCTACGGCCGCGCGTTCAAGGCCATCCGAGACGATGAGATCGCAGCGGAGGCAATGGGCATTGATCTTGCCAAGCACAAGCAGATGAGCTTTATCATCAGCTCGTTCTTCGCGGCCATCGGCGGCGCGCTGATGGCAATGTTCCTCGGCGCGGTGTCTTCCACAACGTTCACCATCGCCGTGACGTATTTTATTCTGCTCATTGTTGTCATCGGCGGCATGGGCAGCGTGACGGGCAGCGTTATTTCGGCGTTTCTCGTCATTGCGAGCCGCGAATGGTGGCTGCGTTTTCTGGACAAAACAACGTACATCGGCGATTTCCGCGTGCCCCTGCTCAAGACCGGCTTCCGTATGGTCGTGTTCTCCGTGATCCTCATGGTCGTGGTGCTGTTCTTCCGTACCGGCATTATGGGCGATAAGGAGTTCAGCTGGGACCGCATCGCGGCGCGCTGCAAAAAGCTCTTCGGCGGAAAAAAGGCCGCGGTCTCCGGAGGTGAAAACCATGAGTGAATCAATGCTCCGCATGGAAAACGTCACCATGCAGTTCGGCGGCGTTGTGGCGGTGAACAATCTCTCGCTCAACGTCGATAAGGGCGAGATCGTCGCGCTCATCGGCCCCAACGGCGCGGGCAAAACGACGGCCTTCAACTGCATCACCGGCGTATACCAGCCGACAAACGGCAAGGTGTTTTTTGAGGATAACCTCATGGTCTCCGCGCATCCGACGGGGAAGATGCAGAAGGAATATCAGGGCATGAACGCCGAGATGTATCTCAAGGATAAAATTCTCGACCCGACGCCCGACCAGATCACAAAGCTCGGCATTGCCCGCACGTTCCAGAACATCCGTCTGTGGAAATCCATGACGGTGTTTGAAAACGTCCTTACAGCCAAGCACCTGCGCGCGAAGCAGAACATTTTCAGCGCGGCTCTCCGCATCTCCGTGGCGGAGGACCGGCGCATGGAGAAGGAGACGATGGAGCTGCTTGAAGAGCAGAACCTCGCGCAGTACCGCAACGATCTTGCAACGTCTCTGCCGTACGGCCTGCAGCGGCGGCTAGAGATCGCCCGCGCGCTTGCGACCGACCCGAAGCTTCTCCTGCTCGACGAACCGGCCGCCGGCATGAACCCGCAGGAGACCGAAGAGCTCGGCCAGTTCATCATGCAGATCAAGAAGAAATACGATCTCACGATCCTTATGATCGAGCACCACATGGAGCTCGTTATGAAATTCTCCGACCGCATCTATGTGGTCGATTTCGGCAGACTCATTTCGCAGGGCACGCCCGCCGTTGTACAGGATGACCCGAAAGTTATTGAAGCGTATCTGGGGGTGGCGGAAGAATGAACGAGATCCTCTCCATTCACGATCTCAGCGTGAACTACGGCGGCATTGAAGCCGTCAAGGGCATTTCCTTTGATGTGCATGAAGGCGAGATCGTAACGCTCATCGGCGCGAACGGCGCGGGAAAAAGCTCGACGCTCCGCACGATCGCCGGGCTTGTAAAGCCCTCCGGCGGCACGATCAACTTCCGCGGCGACAACATCACCGGGCGCGACGCCACGACCATCGTGAAAAAAGGCATCACGCTCGTCCCGGAGGGACGGCACATTTTCCCCGATCTCACGGTGCTCGAAAATCTCAAGGTCGGCGCGTATCTCCGCAGCGACGACATCTCCGGCGATATCCAGTGGGTATACGACCTTTTCCCGCGCCTGCGCGAGCGCTCGTGGCAGGCGGGCGGCACGCTTTCCGGCGGCGAGCAGCAGATGCTGGCTGTGGGCCGCGCGCTCATGGCACGCCCGAAGCTCATTATGATGGACGAGCCGTCGCTCGGCCTTGCGCCGCTCGTTGTGCGCGATATCTTTGAGATCATCCGTCAGATCAACCACCAGGGCGTATCCATTCTGCTCATCGAGCAGAACGCGAACATGGCGCTCAAGGTCGCCGACTCCGCCTACGTCATGGAGACCGGATGCATCACGCTCTCCGGCGCGGGCAAAGACCTTCTGAACAACGAGGCCGTAAAAAAGGCCTATCTCGGTACATGATTGACATTCGATCCGCGGGACTGTATTATCCACTATATAGTCCCACGGGTCTCTTTTTATTAAGGAGAAATCACCTATGCATATCGTTACAAGTACGGATATCCTTCTCCCGCGCGCCGAGGATATGGGCGCGTGGAGCGTGATCGCGTGCGACCAGTTTACGTCCGAACCGGAATACTGGGCCGCGGCGGAAGCGCGTGCGGCGGAAAAGCCGAGCACGCTTTCTCTCATGCTGCCGGAGGCGTGGCTGCACACCGCGCGCGCCGACGGCGCGGACGGACGCATTGCCGGTACGATGCGCCGCTATCTCGCGGAGGGTGTTTTTCAGACGGTCCCGGACAGCTTTATATATGTAGAGCGCACACTGTCGGACGGACGCGTCCGCCGCGGCCTCGTTGCGGCGCTCGATCTTGAGCAGTACGATTTTACCGGAACGCAGCGTACGAGCGTCCGCTCCACGGAGGGTACCGTGGAGGAGCGGCTGCCGCCGCGCGTGAACATCCGCCGCGGCGCGCCGCTCGAAATGCCGCATACGCTCCTTCTGATGGACGACCGGACAGACAGTGTCCTGTCCCTCGCGGAAAAGGCGAAGGACACACTGGAAAAGGTCTACGATTTTGATCTTATGCTCGGCGGAGGCTACATTGCCGGCTGGCGCGTGAGCGGGGAGACGAAAGCGGCGGTGCAGTCGGCGCTCGACGCGCTCGATAATGCGGCATTGCAGCGGGAAAAATACGGTGACGCAGCGGAAAACGGCAAGCTCACCTTTGCCGTCGGCGACGGCAACCACTCGCTTGCCGCGGCCAAGCGGTTCTGGGAGGAAAAGCGCGAAACTCTGCCGGAAAACGAGCGGGAGGCCGATCCCGCCCGCTTCGCGCTCGTGGAGATCGAGAACATCCATGAGCCGTCGCTCGATTTTGAGCCGATCCACCGCGTGATCTTCGATACCGATACGTCGGCATTTGCTGCGGAATTTACAGCGCATCGGACGGAGTGGGAAGCAGAGGACAAAACGCTCGGCGAGCGCGTTGCGGCGGCGGAGAGCTTCTGCCGCGCCTATATCGCCGCGCACGGCGGCTATATCGACTATATCCACGGCGACGATACGGCGCGCTCTCTCGGCGAGAAGCCGAACTGCGCTGCGGTGCTGCTGCCGCCGGTCGAAAAGAGCGGGCTTTTCCTTTCCGTACTCAAAAACGGCGCTCTGCCGAAAAAGAGCTTTTCCATGGGCAACGCACGGGACAAGCGCTATTATCTGGAATGCCGAAAGATCCGTTAAAACAGCTTCATATAACATAGAAACACCAAGGAGGTTCGACAATGAAAGAAGTCAAAAACCCGAAAAAACCGTTGGCGTATTATTACTCCATTACGCTCATTGTGCTGCTTCTTTTCAACATCTTCGTCGCGCCGCTTCTGAACCGGCAGCACGTGGAGCAGACGGATTACAGCACCTTTATGCGCATGATCGCCGAAAAGAAGATCGGCAAGGTCGATGTGAGCGACACGGAGATCGTATTTACCGACAAGGACGACAATACGATCTATGTGACCGGCGTTATGTACGATCCGACGCTCACGCAGCGCCTGTACGATTCCGGCGCGGAATTTGCCAAGGATATTGAGCAGACCATGTCGCCGGTGCTGAGCTATCTCTTAACGCTCATTCTGCCGCTGGTCATCTTTGTTATTTTCGGCCAGTTCATGCGGAAAAAGCTCATGGATCAGATGGGCGGCAAAGATGTCATGTCCTTCGGCATGGGAAAGAGCAATGCCAAGATCTACGTCCAGTCCACGCACGGCATCCGCTTTGACGATGTCGCCGGGGAGGACGAGGCGAAGGAAAGCCTTGCCGAGATCGTGGACTATCTCCATAATCCGAGCAAGTACACGGACGCCGGCGCGTCGATGCCGAAGGGCATTCTCCTTGTCGGCCCTCCGGGAACGGGCAAGACGATGCTTGCCAAGGCCGTGGCGGGCGAATCGAACGTGCCGTTCTTCTCCATCTCCGGTTCGGAGTTCGTGGAGATGTTCGTCGGCATGGGCGCGAGCAAGGTGCGCGATCTTTTCAGCCAGGCGAAGGAGAAGGCTCCGTGCATCGTGTTCATCGACGAGATCGACGCCATCGGCCAGAAGCGCAGCGGCGGCGCGATGGGCGGCAACGACGAGCGCGAACAGACGCTCAACCAGCTTCTCACGGAAATGGACGGCTTTGAGAGCAACAACGGCGTCATCATCCTCGCCGCGACGAACCGCCCCGAATCGCTCGACCCGGCGCTCACGCGCCCCGGCCGCTTTGACCGCCGCGTACCGGTCGAGCTGCCGGACCTCGCCGGACGTGAGGCCATTCTGAAAGTCCACGCCCGCAAGATCAAGCCTGCGGAGGATGTGGATTTCCATACGATCGCGCGCATGGCCTCCGGCGCTTCCGGCGCGGAGCTTGCCAATATCATCAACGAAGCTGCGCTGCGCGCTGTGCGCAACGGGCGCACCATCGTGACGCAGGCGGACCTTGAGGAGAGTATCGAGGTCGTTATCGCCGGATACCAGAAGAAAAATGCCGTCCTCTCCGATCAGGAGAAGAAGGTCGTTGCCTATCACGAGATCGGCCACGCTCTCGTCGCGGCGATGCAGACCCATTCCGCGCCCGTGCAGAAGATCACGATCATTCCGCGCACTTCCGGCGCGCTGGGGTATACGATGCAGGTCGAGACCGGCGACAAATACCTTATGACCAAGCAGGAGATCGAAAACAAGATCGCAACATTCACCGGCGGCCGTGCCGCCGAAGAAGTCGTGTTCGGCGAGATCACGACCGGCGCCTCGAACGACATCGAGCAGGCGACGAAGCTCGCCCGCGCCATGATCACGCGCTACGGCATGAGCGACGATTTTGATATGGTCGCGCTCGAGACGGTCACGAACCAGTACCTCGGCGGCGACGCCTCGCTCGCATGCTCGGCGGATACGCAGAAGGTCATTGACGATAAGGTCGTCGCGCTCGTCAAGACGCAGCACGAGAAGGCGAAAAAGATCCTCACGGAGAACCGCTCGAAGCTCGATGTTCTCGCGCAGTATCTTTATGAGAAGGAGACCATCACCGGCGAGGAATTTATGACCATCCTTGAGCGCGAAGGAGCGAAAGCATGAGCCGTGCAAGCCTCGTTGAGCTAACGAACCTCTGCGTGATCTGCGACGGCAGCCGCGTGCTCGTGCAGGATAAGATCGGCTGCGGTGTTGTATTTCCCGGCGGCCATGTGGAGCCGGGCGAGTCGATGCTCGCTTCCGTTATCCGCGAAATGCGCGAGGAGACCGGCCTTTTGATCGAGCATCCCGTGCTCTGCGGTATCAAGGACTGGATGCGCGAGGACGGTACGCGCTTTATCGTCGCGCTTTATCGCGCCGACCGGTTTTCCGGCGAGCTTAACTCTTCCGAGGAAGGGCGCATGTTCTGGATCGAGCGGGAAGAGTTTGCAAAGACCAACACCATCTGGGGTATGAAGGACGTTCTGCGCGTATGTGACGAAGCAGAATACAGCGAAATGTTTTATTCGGAAGAGAAAGAGAGCTGGGTGCTGCTCGGCTGAGGGGAGATATGCGAAAAGAGAGAAAGAACGAGGCGCTGCTCTGGTTTGGAAAGTGGACGTCCAAGCTCGGCAACATCGTTTTTGATTACGCGAACAGCGTGAGCATTGTCGGTGCTTTCTCTCGCGCGCCCTGGGTGCTGGCGCTTTACCAGAGCTCGGAGACGGTCATACAGATCGTATTCAACCTTATCGGCGGCGCGAAGGCCGACAGCGGCAGCCGGAAAAAGATCCTCATCGTCACGGACGTTCTTTCCGCGGCCATATGCCTTGCGGTGAGCTTCTTCGTCGCCTCGCCGCGCATGGCGGAGGTCGTCATCGCGGCGAACGCTCTGCTTGCCGTTGTGTACGCCTTCAATTCTCCGACGTACCGCTCCATCGTCCGTGAGATGGTCGACGGTGAACGCATCGGCATGTATAATTCCGTCAGCAACGGCGGAGGAGAGGTCATAAAAATCGCGGGGCCGATGGCCGGTATGCTGCTTGTGCGGTGGATCGGCGTGCGCGGGGCGCTGCTCTTCGATGCGCTCACGTTCCTTTTGTCCGCCGTATCCGAAATGCTTCTCATGCCCATTTCGGGCGCGCAGAAGAAGCCGAAGGAAAAGAAAAACATCTTCCGCGATATCGCCGAGGGTTTCTCGTATCTTGTGCGGGAGCGGCAGCTTTTGTTTCTCATCCTGCTCTCGGCGCTTGTCAACTTCTTCCTTGCAGGCTTCAACCTCCTTTGCCCGTATACCGACGTGATGTACGCCTCCTTCGGCATGGAGTTTTACAGCAAGGTGCTCATTATGGAGGCAGCGGGCGGACTTCTCGGCTCGCTTATCAGTTCGCGCCTTGGAAGCCGGGTAAAGGAAAACGCGCGGCTCATGGTGCTTTTTCTCGGCGCAATGGGCGCCGCGCTCGCGCTCGAGCCGCTCGCCGCGCTCACAGGGAGCGCGATCGTCTGCCTTATTCCGTTCCTCCTCTCCGGCACGGCGCTGACGGTTTTCAACATTCAGTTCATGTCGTATGTCCAGCTTCGCGCGGACGAGGCGTATCTCGGGCGTGTGTTCAGCATCATCTTTACCGTGGCGGTGCTGTTCATGCCGGTCGGCTCGTTTGTTTTCTCCTTCCTGCTCGATACGACAAGCCCCGCGGGTTTCGCCGTGGTCGGCGGCGGGATCCTTTTGCTTGCCGCCGCCGGGATTCTCATCTTCCGGGGCGACACGCCAAAAACCGAATAACAAAACCGGCGGACAGGATGTGATTCCTGTCCGCCGGTTTCGTTCAACCTCAAAATAAATTGCACATTTTTGATCGCTGCATTGTCTTACTAAGTGAGGGGGGGAGGAAATGGCGAACAGTGATGAACGCGCAGGACAGCCGGAGAGCATGGAACAGGTCATTGCGCTGTACTATGACCAGATTTATAAATTCTGCTATTGGAAAACGCATAGCGCCGCTGATGCGCAGGACATCACGCAGGATACGTTTATACGGTTCATGGATGCGGCGCAGACATATTCCGACATTGAAAGTCCAAAGGCGCTGCTCTATACGATTGCGCATCATCTCTGTCTGAACTGGCTGAAAAAAGTGCCGCCGGATTCTCTGGATGAATTGCGCTGGGATCAAGAGCCTGCCGCCGAGGACTTTGCGGATCATGCCGTTCAGAAAATCTACTTATCCACCGCCATTGCCGCGCTCAGCGATGAACAGCAGGAAGTTTTGCTTTTACGATACGGGCAGGACTTAAAAGTGGGTGAGATGGCAGAGATACTTGGACTTTCAAGGTTTCAAGTGACGTATCGTGTGCGCGGCGCGTTGCGTCAGCTCAAAAAGCTCTTAAAGGAGGAATCGCCATGAAGCGTGTGCTGAAAAACGAATTACGTCAGCTTATGCAGGCAGCGCCGCCGCTGCCGGATGCGGCAAAAAAGGCACAGCTTATGGAGCAGGCGCGAAGCAAACGTCTGTCATTGTCAACTGAAACCTCGATGCTGCAATTCATCAAGGGGCAGATTCGCTTTGTAAACAAAAGCCTGTTTGCTTGTCAGCTTTTATTGCTCTGCCTGTATGGACTGTTCACGACGATGATTTTGAAAGACAGCGACGGATTTCTGCTGCTTGTCGCGGCGGCTCCTCTGGTCGTGCTGCTTGGCAGCGGTGAGCTTTCACGGTCTTTCCGCTATCACATGACAGAGCTGGAATTGCCGTCGCGCTTTTCGCTGCCGCAGATTTTCATGGCAAGGTTTGTGATCGCGGCGGTGGTGGATACGCTGTCGCTCACCTGTATGCTGATTATGACCGCCAGAAAGACGTATTTCACCTTTGGCGCATTGATCCTATATGGACTTGTGCCGAGCTTTCTGGCGGCATCCGGCTCGTTGTTCCTGCTCAACAGAAGCCGAAATGCGAACACACACTACTATGTGACTGCTTATTGTGTCGGCCTATCTGCGTTCGGTCTTGTTTCCGTAAGCGCCTTCCCGGATTGGTATGCTAGCGCAGCTATTACGGTGTGGCTGCTGATCCTCGCAATCAGCATCGGCGTTTTTGCGCTTGAACTATGGAAGCTGTTCCGAGACAGCGCGAAACGCCTCGAATGTGTTCCCTTAAAATAACGATGGAGGTATCAAATTGGAACTGACTCTTGATCGTATTTCAAAACAGTTTCAGAACCATATCGCCGTAGACGGTTTCAGTTATACCCTGTCCAACGGTGTCTATGGTCTGCTCGGCGCAAATGGCGCTGGCAAAACAACGCTGATGCGCATGATCTGCACGGTGCTGAATCCGACGAGCGGAGAAATTCTATTTAACGGCACGAGCATCAGCGATATGGGTGCAAAATATTGTGACATTCTCGGCTATCTGCCGCAGAACTTCGGTTACTACCCGGATTTCTCCGCACATGAATTTCTTTTGTATATGGCATCGCTGAAAGGCATGCAGGGCCGCGCTGCCAAACATAGAGTGGAAGAATTGCTGCAAATGGTCGGTCTGTCGGACGTGTCCAGACAGAAAATCCGTTCTTTCTCCGGCGGCATGAAGCAGCGCCTCGGCGTTGCACAGGCTGTCCTCAATGATCCGAAAGTCCTTGTGTTGGACGAGCCGACCGCCGGGCTTGATCCCAAAGAGCGGATTCGCTTCCGCAATCTGATCTCGGACCTGTCGCAGAATAAGATCGTCATTCTGTCCACGCATATTGTCAGCGACGTGGAGTACATTGCCGATCAAATCCTGATGATGAAAAAAGGCAAGCTGATCTTGTCTGGGAGTCCCTCTGAACTCACGGAACAGTCTGCCGGAATTGCGTGGTCGCTGATTGTACCTGAACGGGAGGTCGGACGGTATGAAGCGCAATGCTGCATCTGTAATCTGCGCCACTTGACAGATGGCGTGGAGCTGCGCATCGTGTCCAGAAACCAGCCCGCCCCCGCCGCTGTTCCGGTGCAGACCACGCTGGAAGATTTGTACCTGTTCCACTTTGCAGACGAATTAGGCAGCGATCTTTCCCGCCCCGCAGGAGGAAAACAGAAATGAAAACGCTTATATATTACGAAAAGAGAAAAATTCTCAGACGAAAGTCAACCATCATTGCCTGCCTGCTCATGCTGCTCAGCATCATCGCACTCAGCTTTGTATTTGTTTCTGACCAAGACTATTACCGAACCGACGGCACGGAAGTATCCGGCATGGAGGCAATTCATGTAAAGCAGGAAATGGATCACGCGCTCGCCGGACCGCTGACTGCGAAGCGGCTGAAAGACACGCTGCAACAATATCACACAGTCTATGGAAATTCTGATAATTTTGGCACTTCAGGCGCTTTGAAAGACGAAGTGTACTGCAAAGATATTCTGCCATACAACGGCATCTTGAATTTAATGCGGCGGATATACTCTCCGGCTGGGGCATATGACATGAACATTCTTTCAAGTATCACAAATGAAAGAGTCGAGAATTTCTATCAGGATCGCCATGCACAGGTTCAGAGTATCGTAGATATGGATTACACGACCGGCAACTACACGCAGGCAGAAAAGGATACGATCCTAAAGCTGGATGCAAAAGTATCTGACCCTATCACATACGATTATTCGGACGGATGGAAAACGCTGTTGACCCGTGACTTCCCAACGGTATTCCTGCTGATTGCGCTGGTCGTGTGCATCATCATCTCCCCGGTTTTCGCTTATGAATATCAGACAGGCGCAGACGCAGTCGTTCTTTCTTCCAAGTATGGCAGACGGGAAACCGTTTGGGCAAAGCTGATCGCCGGGTTCGCGGTCACAAGCAGAATCTATTTCATCGCGGTTTTGGTGAGCCTGATTTCTGTGCTTGCGGTATTCGGCGTACAAGGATGGAACTGTGATTTTCAGATCCTTTCCACGACCGCTTATTATGGTCTGAAAATATGGCAGGTCGTATTTGTGGGCATCGTCATCAATTATGTTGTGGTGCTGTCTGTCATGGCGTTTACGTTGCTGCTGTCCGCTGCCTGCAAAACACCGTTTGCGGCTGTCCTCATCAGCACACTCTGCACGATCGTGCCCATGTTCCTGCCGACAAGCCGCGTCAACGGAGTTTTCAACAAGCTCCTTTGCATGCTCCCGGCAAAGGCAATGGATACGCATGTGGTGTTCTCAACGTATGTTCTGTTCAGCTTCGGCAAGCTTGTCATAATTCTTCCTTGCATGATTCTAATTGCAGCATGTGTTGTGATTATCGTTGCGCTTCCCATAGCGCACAGAAAATTTTGCAGGCATCAGGTGGCATGATGCTTGCTGACTTGCGGCGAAACGCCAAAAACCGGCGGACAGGATGTAATTCCCGTCCGCCGGTTTTTGCGTATGGATCTCAAAGTGCTTTTTCCAGCAGTACAAGATCAATGTCGCTCAGACCGTTGAACGTGCACGGCGCGACGCTGATCTCTTTATACCCGAGCGAATGGTACAGCCGCCGCGCGCGGGTATTGCGCACGTTCGTGTCGATACGGAGATACCGGCAGCCCTGCCGCTTGGCCTCCTGCTCATAAAATGTCTCGAACGCGCGGCCCAGTCCGTGCCCTCCGGCGGCGGGATCGACCACGAGCGTATGCATAACGAAGATTTCCTCATCCGGCGCTTCAAACTCCCACGGCGCACCGGCGTATACATCGACCTGTATCTGATTCAGAACAGCGGCCGCCGCGACGCGTCCGCCCGCTTCCGCAACGAAGAGATCGCCGCGCGTGAGCGCGGCCTCCGCCGTGCCGCGCACGGGATAGATCCCGCGCTTCCAGCCGGTCGCGGCACGTCCGGCCTCTTCTTCGGCGATAATGGCATCATAAATGGCGGTCACAGCGTCAATATCGGCTGCCGCAGCCTTTCGGAAGGTAACTGGCATGGTATTCTCCTTTGCGTAAATTAACCGCTCCATCGGCAGACAGGCGGAATAATCGTTGGGGTACACTTCTCCGGCTTTGATAAAACCGTTCTTTACCCAGAACGCTTCGCTCTGCGGCGCGGGGCGTGGTATGGATATTATTTCTCGTTAGTTTCATGCATGGCGGGAACGTCTGCGTCCGTCAGCCGCCGGACGGTAAATCGATCATACAGCGCGGATATATCCAAGTTTATTTTGCTTCTCCTTTTACGGTCGGGAGCGTAACGGTGAAAACATTTCCGTCCGCTTTGCCCTCGCAGCGGATCTTTCCGCCGTGTTCGGACACGATGCTCTCGGCGATCGAAAGCCCGAGACCGTAGCTGTGATCCATGGCGCGGGCGCGGTCGACCCGGTAAAAGCGCTTGAACACGTTTTTGCATTCCTCCGGCGAGAGCGGCTCGCCGGGCGTCGCTACGCTCAAAGCGCATTTGTCGTGCCCGGTCTTTTTCAGCGCTACGCGGACCGTACCGGGAGCGGAATACTTGACGGCATTATCCAGCAGGATCTCCGCGCACTGCCGGAGATGCTGCGCGCTGCCCCGCACCGTGATGCCGGGTTCAATATCGGTTTGAAGCGTCAGGCCCTTTTCAAAGAACAGCGCTTCAAACGGCAGCACGGCGTCCCGCACCAGAGAACTCCAGTCGAGCGCCTCAAATACTTTTTTCACCGCGCCGTTATCCACTCGCGCAAGCTCCAGAAGGTTTTCCACCAGCCCGCGCATCTGGTGGGACATGGTGAGGATGCTCTCGGCAAAGCGCTGCCGCTCCGGCTCGGAGTATGAAGGATCACGGAGCATTTCCGCGTTCGTGAGGATCACGGTAAGCGGCGTTTTCAGCTCGTGCGAGGCGTCGGAAACGAATTGCTTCTGCTGCGTCCATGCCCTTTCCACCGGCTTTACCGCCCAGCGCGCCAGAAGAAAACTGACGGCGAGAAATACCGCCGCGGCGCATAGCCCGATGAGAATACAGCTTCGCCAGAGATTCTGCATCGTGGCGTTCGCGCTGGATACATCGGCAAAAATGATATACTCGTTCCCGCGCCATGTTGTCCGCAGATAGCGAAGAGAATAGTCGTGCAGCAGGCCCTGCTCGCCGCCGGAGCGCAGCGCCGCCGTGACGATGCCGGAGAGCACCTGCTCGTCGGAGAGGTCATAATAGCTCGTCCCGCTCACGCGCACGCTGCCGTAGGGCGATATGCGCACTGTGAAATAGGGAAGACGGGAGGCCGTGTCCGGCCAGTTGAGCTGCAAGGGGTCGGCGGCTACGGCGGTGATCATATCCACGGATTCCCGCTCGAGATTCGCGTGCGTGGTGTGCAGCAGCACGCCGAAGATCGTGCAGAGGATCACGAGCACGATCGTCATATTGATGCCGACAAACCGGAGCCGGAGCTTTTTCAGCATGAGGAAGCCACCTCCAGATGATAGCCGAGCCGCCGGACGGATTCGATGCGGACGTCTGACCCGATGCTCGCGAGCTTTTTGCGGAGGAACCCGACGTAGACCTCCACGCTGTTTTCCACGGCGTTGGAGTCAAAGCCCCAGACGCGCGAGAGCAGCGCTTCCTTGGAGAGATTGCTGCCGCCGGACTGGAGAAGGAGACGCATGACATCAAACTCCCGCGCCGAGAGCCGCACGGATTTATCGGCGCAGCAGAGCGTACCGGAGGCGAGATCGAGCGTTGTATTCCCGAAGGAGAGCGTGTCTACCTGCGCGCCCTGCCGCCGCAGCAGCGCGTTGATGCACGCGAGCAGCTCGCGCGTGTCAAAGGGCTTTGTGAGATAGTAATCCGCTCCGGCGTTGAGCCCTTCCACGCGGTCCTCCAGACTTGAACGCGCCGTCAGCATCAGTATCGGCACGCCGCACCGTCTCGCGCGGACGGAGCGCGCGACGGCGTAGCCGTCCATGCCGGGCATCATTACATCCAGTATCAGCAGATCGTATACGCCGAGCTCGGCGTATTCCGCGCCGGAAATGCCGTCGTACACGGTCTCTACGTCAAAGCCTTTGCTTTCGAGCAGCGTTTTGAGCGAGTCGGCCAGCAGCTTTTCGTCCTCTACGATCAATATTTTCATGGCATACACCTCTTTTTCATCCACAGTATACTACAACGCGAACCTGAAAGGAAGCTGAAAGCCGGCACGCTTTCCATAGTTTTTTTTCATTTGCCCTTGACATTCGGCGGGAACGGTGGTAGACTCCACTCAATCAATAAGAAAACGCTTTGACGGGAAAGAGTACGAGCGGCGTTCGCATGCAGAGAAGAGGCGGTTGGTGCAAGCCTTGATGCGTTCCGTTCGGAAGCCATCCCTGAGCGGTCGGGAGAAAATGCCCGGACGGAGTCTCACCGTTATGCAGAGAACCGGTATGCAGTACCGGGCAGAGTGCGGACGTTTTGTCCGAATTCAGGTGGTAACACGGAGTATTTTCCGCCCTGAGCCGTTTGGCTCAGGGCGTTTTCATTTTTGCGAAAAGGAGAAATACCATGGAAAAGAAAAATTACGAGCAGTCCAAAAAGCTCGACAACGTCTGCTACGACATCCGCGGCCCCGTAATGGACGAGGCCATGCGCATGGAAGCGCGCGGCGCGAATATACTCAAGCTCAACATCGGCAATCCCGCCCCCTTCGGCTTCTATGCGCCGGACGAGGTCATTCTCGACATGATCTATAACCTGCGCAACTGCGAGGGCTATTCCGATTCCCGCGGCCTCTTCTCCGCCCGCAAGGCGATCATGCAGTACTGCCAGCTCAAGGGCATTCCGAATGTCGGCATCAACGACATCTTTACCGGCAACGGCGTGAGTGAGCTCATCACGCTCACCATGCAGGGCCTTCTGGACGACGGCGACGAGATCCTTGTCCCCGCGCCGGATTATCCGCTCTGGACGGCGTCCATCACGCTCGCCGGCGGCAAGGCGGTACACTATCTCTGCGACGAGCAGCAGGACTGGTACCCCGATATCAACGATCTTCGATCCAAGGTCACGCCGCGCACGAAGGGCATCGTCGTCATCAACCCGAACAACCCGACCGGCGCGCTTTACCCGAAGGAGATCCTTGAGCAGATCGTGCAGGTTGCCCGCGAGAACGACCTCATCCTCTTTGCCGACGAGATCTACGACCGTCTCGTCATGCAGGGAGAGCCGGAGCACATCGCGCTCGCCTCGCTCGCGCCCGACCTTCTGACGCTCTGCTTCAACGGCCTTTCCAAATCCCACCGCGTTGCGGGCTTCCGCGTCGGCTGGGTGTGTCTCGCCGGTGATAAGTCCCACGCCAAGGGATATATCGAGGGGCTGAATCTTCTTGCCAAAATGCGCCTTTGCTCCAACGTTCCGGCGCAGAGCATCATCCAGACCTCTCTCGGCGGCTATCAGTCGGTGGACGAATATCTCTGCCCCGGCGGACGGCTTTACGAGCAGCGTGAGCTGATCTGGAAAACGCTCAACTCCATCCCCGGCTTGAGCGCTGCCAAGCCGAAAGCGGCGTTTTACATTTTCCCGAAGGTGGACACGAAGAAATTCAACATCCACAGCGACGAGCAGATGGCACTTGATCTTCTGAAGGAACAGAAGATCCTCATCACCGCCGGTACGGGCTTCAACTGGGGCGAGCCGGATCATTTCCGCATCGTCTACCTGCCCGACCTCGTTTCGCTGAAGGAGGCCTCCGTGCGTCTTGAAAAATTCTTCGGCAGCTACCGGCAGAAGGATTGAACTTCCATAAACGTCAAGCCCCCGCAGGAGTGCTGCTCCTGCGGGGGCTTGACGTTTGGCAGATCGATAGCTTGAATGAAAAGAAGATACATCTTTGGACAGTGTTGGACTCATACCCAAAGGCAGAACTTCCGCCGATGTCTCATCGGATGTATCTTCCTGAAGCAGAATCCCGACCCAACATAAACGCAGCCAACGAAGGTGCGCAATGTGACAACAGATTCTGATTCGTAGATATTATATGTTTGATGGAGAGTTGTTGTCAAGAAAAAGGAAGCATAACAGACATAGCGAGTGCTTCCGCTCTCACAAAAACGTCCGAAACGTCTGCCGGGACTGCTTCCTTTGCCGAAGGCTCTGCGCAAGGCATTACTCAAGTACAGTACAAGAGCAATATCAACGCAGATCCTTCGTCTATGAATACTATACGCCGGACGGAGAGGAAAAGTCAAGCAAATATATCCAGATGGATCGTTCGGAACGGAAAATAAAACAGACCGTTTCACACAATGCAGAGACAGCGGATCGAGACAGAGTTAAAAACAAAGAGACTTCCAACTACACGCGAAAGTACGCAGCCCCTTTGGCCCGATCCTCTTTCACATTCGGAAACCTCTTTGCAGTCAAAATTATAGGCGCTGAAGAGAGAAAAGTCAAGAGAGTCTTCCGTGGGGAAGAAAGCGCAGCGTTATCCGGAAACAAGCACATACCGGACTTGGATAAAAAAAGAGCCGATATATGGTTGATGCAGCTCAGGGTACAATTCCCGTCACGCCAACCACCGTATGGCTCTATAAGAAATATAACATATGCGAAAGAGGGTGTCAAGATCGCGGGCGGCAAAAGGAAATCCCCGACACATACGGCAAGCACGCAGCCCCTTTGGCCCGATCCTCTTCCGTATTCGGGGATTTCAAAAAAGCAGAATCCGGACCCGTTCAAGGCGCGACCGTAAACAGACGGCTCGTTGAACCAACAAATTCTGCTTCTATGGATATTTTATACACCAGCTTGGGAATAGTCAAGAAAAGACTTCACTTAAAAAAGACACGGAACGAGAATCGTAAAGGGGAGTGGCTGTTTTAGCTCTCTTGCCAATACCACAAGTTCCGTGTCAAAAAATGTTATATACCGCAACGGCGGGTACAGTCAAGAAGAATCTTCCGGTCATTTTGCGGCGGGGAATATCGGCGCTGCAGTTGCCGACCCCAATTTATTAGCCTACCCTCTTGGGAACCTTTTTCTTCAAAACCAGATACAGCAGAAGAACGACCATGGCGGCGAGGAGCGCGAGGCTTGCCCAGCCGAGCGGGAGAAAGACGGCGCTGCCGTAGACATCCTTCAAAAGCGCAAGCGCCGAAGCGAAGCTCGCGCACACCGCTGCGGGAATGACCTTTGGCTCCAGGCAGCAGAGCGCGACAAGGAGCACCTCCGCGCCGTAAAGACTGTCGGCACACATCCACGGCAGGAACGCCACGGCGCAGAGCGAGGCAAGAGAGAGCGCCGTGAGCTGCCGCCGCCGGTCGGAGGCGAGACTTTTCCGGCTCATGCGCCATACGAGCAGCAGCGCGAAAACGATGTAGAGCGCAATGCCGGTCGGCGCGATGAACGAATACTGCGAGAGCGAGTAAATGCCCGGCGCTCCGTCGAAAAGCGGCCGCGCCGTGAGCGTTCCGAGCGCCGGGTAAAACGGCAGACACTCGCTGCCGGGGCGGCCGAGCAGCAGCGCCGGGACCAGAACGGCGATATACCATCCGACGAGATGCAGCAGCGAAAACCATGTATTGCGCCGCACGGCGGTAAAGACCCAGAATACCGGCACGATCCAAAGCGCCGCGGGATGAAAGGCGACGGCAAGCGCGAGCATCCCCGCGCACCAGCGCCACTCCCCGCGCATGGCGCAGGAAGCTGCGAGCGCTATGAAAGCCCACCAAAGACTGTCGCCTGCGGCGGAGCAGACGCCCTGAAAGATCCCGGAGGGAAGGAGCAGCACAATGAGAAAGGCGAAGAGACGCGGCTGCGCGCGCACCGTGACGCACTGGACGCACTGCTGCGCCGCCCATGCCATCGTAACCTCGGCAAAAACGCAGAGATATTTAAATAAGGTAAGCCCGCCGCCCGGCACAAGAGAAAAGAGCGCCAGAAAGTACTGCACCGGGATCGAATAGGGAAGAGCGGAGGAGCGGATGCCCCAGAACCCTCCGGCGTCCCGGTACCAGGCGATCGCGTCCTCCACGGCGGCCGCCGTATCGTTCGGCGCAATGCCGAAAAGGATAAACCGCACGCCGAACGCGGCGAGCAGCACGCCGAGCACGGCAAAACGCGCCCGGGAGGTTTTTACAAGACCTTCGGTATACAGCAGAAGATAGCTCAGCCCGGCCAGGGCGAGCAGGATCACGAATCGTTCCATTGGCAGCTCCGGAAATGCGTTGTTTCTGTGTATTTTACGGCAAAGCGCGGCGCGCGGCAACACAGAAATTATAAAAAAATCGCCCTTGACACTGCAAGGACGGCTTGGTATAATAAATTGCTATATGTTGCTATGGATAGCCGCATACAGCCCCTTTTACTATCGTTAGTATATCAGCCGCTCTGCGAAAAATCAACCCGAATGGTGATGTTTTAACAACGCAGCCGGGCGTTTCGGCAAAGCGGCACCGCAAACCATATTCCCCCCGGAACGGGTATTCTGCGCCGGAGTTAAGCTCCTCCGGCGGAAAAAGGGAGATTCGCCGATGCCTAAGGACGTACAGTACGGAAGAACAATCAGAAAGAGCTATGCCCGCGCGGAAGAGATCCAGGACATGCCGCACCTGCTCGAGATCCAGAAGAATTCCTATAAATGGTTTCTGGACGAGGGCCTGCGGGAGGTCTTCAAGGGCGTAGCTGCCATTACGGACTACTCCGGTAACCTGGAGCTCTCCTTCGTGGATTATTCCATGAACGAGCCGCCCAAGTATTCGGAGGAGGAGTGCAAGGCGCGTGACGCCACATACGCCGCCCCGCTGAAGGTCAGCGTGCGTCTGCGCAACCGTGAGACCGAGGAGATCAAGGAACAGGAGATCTTCATGGGCGATTTCCCGCTCATGACCGCGAGCGGCACGTTCATCATCAACGGCGCCGAGCGCGTTATCGTCTCTCAGATCGTCCGTTCGCCCGGTGTTTACTTTGACAAGAAGACGGACAAGACCAACAGCTCCGTGTACGGCACGACCATCATCCCGTACCACGGCGCGTGGCTCGAGTATGAGACGGATCTGAACGACGTGTTCTATGTCCGCATCGACAAGAACCGCAAGCTGCCCGCCACGCTTCTGCTCAAGGCTCTCGGCGCTTACAAGGCGGACAAGCCGCACACCTGGCTCAGCTGCATCGACAATCCCGTAGGCGGCGCCGTCACCGGCGACGCGCTCCGCGAGATCTTCGGCGATGACAAGCGCATCGTCACCACGCTCGAGCGCGACACCTGCATCTCCCGCGACGACTGCCTGCTCGAGATCTACAAGAAGCTCCGTCCCGGCGATCCCCCGACGGTGGAGAGCAGCGAGACTTTGCTCGAAAACCTCTTCTTTGACCACCGCCGGTACGACATTTCCAACGTCGGCCGCTACAAGTTCAACAAGAAGCTCGCGCTCTACCCGCGCGTTGCGGGCTACGCTCTGGCCGAGCCCGTTGCCGACCCGATGACCGGCGAGATCATCGCCGACGCCGGCGAAACGCTTACCCGCGAGCGCGTCCGTGAGCTGGAGAAGAAGGGCGTTAATGCCGTGCGTATCACCGTCGGCGAGAACGAGACCGTCCGCGTGTTTTCCAACGGCATGGTCGACGCCGCCGATTTCGTCCGCTTCTCGGACGACGATGCGGAGAACCGCCGCATCATCAAGGAAGAGCTCGGTCTGCGCGAGCGCGTCCGCTTCATCCTCCTGCGCCAGTACATGGAGCAGTATGAGGGCGAAGAGCTCAAGGAAGTGCTCAAGGAGAACGTGGATCTTCTCATGCCGAAGCACGTCATCTGCGACGATATCTTCTCCGCGGCGAACTATCTCTGCTGCCTCGCGCACGGCATCGGCGAGCCGGACGATATCGACCATCTCGGCAACCGCCGCGTCCGCAGCGTGGGTGAGCTGCTGCAGAACCAGTTCCGCATCGGCTTCTCCCGCATGGAGCGTGTGATCCGCGAGCGCATGACTCTGCAGGATCTCGACATCGTCACGCCCCAGAGTCTCATCAACATCCGTCCCGTCACGGCGGCGATCAAGGAGTTCTTCGGCTCCAGCCCGCTGAGCCAGTTCATGGATCAGACGAACCCGCTGGCCGAGCTTACGCACAAGCGCCGCATCTCCGCGCTCGGCCCCGGCGGCCTGACCCGTGAGCGCGCCAACTTCGATGTGCGAGACGTTCACTACAGCCACTATGCGCGCCTCTGCCCGATCGAGACGCCCGAAGGTCCGAACATCGGCCTTATCAACTACCTGTCGTCTTATGCCCGTGTGAACGAGTACGGCTTCCTCATTACGCCGTACCGCCGCATCGACAAGGAGACCGGCGTCGTCACCAAGGAAGTCGTCTACATGACGGCGGACGTGGAAGACCAGTATATCATGGCCATGGCGACCGAGCCGCTCGACGAGCAGGGAAGACTCATCAATAAGCGTGTCACCTGCCGCCACCGCGACGAGATCATCGACGTGGACCGTGAGAAGGTCGACTTCATGGACGTGTCCCCGCGCATGATGATCTCCATCGCCACCGCGATGATCCCGTTCCTCGAAAACGACGACGCGAACCGTGCTCTGATGGGCGCGAACATGCAGCGTCAGGCCGTTCCTCTGATGACGACCCAGCAGCCCATCGTTGCCACCGGCATCGAGCACCGCTGCGCGGTCGACTCCGGCGTCGTTGTCCTCGCCGAGGGCGAAGGCACCGTCACCCGCGTGAGCGCGGACAGCATCACCGTCCGCTATGACAGCGGCGAGAGCAAGGACTACAAGCTCATCAAGTTCTCCCGCAGCAACCAGGGCACCTGCTTCAACCAGCGCCCGATCGTCAAGGTCGGCGAGCGCGTGAAGGAAGGCGACGTCATTGCCGACGGCCCCTCCACCTCGCAGGGCGAGATCAGCCTCGGCAAGAACGTGCTCGTAGGCTTCACCACATGGGAAGGCTACAACTACGAGGACGCCGTTCTCCTCAACGAGCGCCTTGTCATGGACGACGTTTACACCTCCATCCATGTGGAAGAGTATGAGTGCGACGCCCGCGATACCAAGCTCGGGCCCGAGGAGATCACCCGCGATATCCCCGGCGTCGGCGACGACGCTCTCAAATACCTCGACGAGCGCGGCATCATCTGCGTCGGCGCCGAGGTCCGCAGCGGCGATATTCTCGTCGGCAAGGTCACGCCCAAGGGCGAGACCGACCTCACTGCCGAGGAGCGCCTGCTCCGCGCCATTTTCGGCGAGAAAGCCCGCGAAGTGCGCGACACCTCCCTGAAGGTCCCGCACGGCGAGAGCGGCATCATCGTCGATGTCAAAGTGTTCACCCGCGAAAACGGCGACGAAATGTCCCCCGGCGTCAATCAGGTTGTCCGCGTGTATATTGCGCAGAAGCGCAAGATCTCCGTCGGCGACAAGATGGCCGGCCGCCACGGCAACAAGGGCGTCGTTTCCCGCATCCTGCCGCGTGAGGATATGCCGTACCTGCCGGACGGCACCCCGCTTGACATCGTGCTGAACCCGCTGGGCGTCCCGTCCCGTATGAACATCGGACAGGTCCTCGAAGTCCACCTGGGCTACGCCGCGCAGGCGCTCGGCTGGAAGGTCGCCACGCCGATCTTTAACGGCGCGAACGAGACCGCCATCCGCGAAACGCTCCGCGAGGCCGGACTCCGCGAGGACGGCAAGAGCGTGCTGTACGACGGCCGCACCGGCGAAAAGTTCGACAACGACGTCACCGTCGGCTGGGTGTACTTCCTCAAGCTGCACCACCTCGTTGACGATAAGATCCACGCCCGCTCCACCGGCCCGTACAGCCTCGTTACGCAGCAGCCGCTCGGCGGCAAGGCGCAGTTCGGCGGCCAGCGCTTCGGCGAAATGGAAGTCTGGGCGCTCGAAGCCTACGGCGCGGCGCACACCCTGCAGGAGATTTTGACCGTCAAGTCCGACGACGTTACCGGCCGTGTCCGCACGTACGAGAGCATCGTCAAGGGTCACAACATCCCGCAGCCCGGCGTGCCGGAATCGTTCAAGGTTCTGGTCAAGGAGCTCCAGTCCCTGTGTCTGGACATCAAGGTTCTCGACAAGGACGGACAGGAGATCGAACTCAAGGAAGACGACGAGGACGATTACATCCCCGGCATGCGCGACGATTACCGCGCGAGCGAGGAAGACTTCAGCGACGCCGGATTCAGCATTGACCGCAGTCAGTCGGTGTTCGGCGACGAGCCGGAGAACGAAAAGTCCTTCGGCGACGACGATACGGATGAAGTGGAGGAGAGAGAATAATGAGCTACACCCCGTTTGACGCCATTCAGATCGGCATTGCTTCTCCCGAAATGATCCTTTCCTGGTCCCACGGCGAAGTCAAAAAGCCGGAGACCATCAACTACCGCACACTCAAGCCCGAGCGCGACGGCCTTTTCTGCGAGCGCATTTTCGGGCCCACGAAGGACTGGGAATGCCACTGCGGAAAGTATAAGAAGATCCGCTACAAGGGCAAAATCTGCGACCGCTGCGGCGTCGAGATCACCAAGAGCAAGGTTCGCCGCGAGCGCATGGGCCATATCGAACTGGCCGCGCCCGTGAGCCACATCTGGTATTTCAAGGGCATCCCGTCCCGCATGGGCCTGCTGCTCGACATGACGCCGCACACCCTTGAGAAAGTCCTGTACTTTGCCTCTTATATCGTCACCGATCCAGGCTCCACGCCGCTCAAGCGCTGCGATCTTCTCTCTGAGAAGGAATACCGCGATATGCGCGAGAAGTACGAGGACGATTTCCAGGCGGGCATGGGCGCCGAGGCGATCAAGAAGCTGCTCGAGGAGATCGACTGCGAGCAGCTCTCCCACGACCTCCGCGAGGAACTGAAGTCCGCTTCCGGCCAGAAAAAAGCGAAGATCGTCAAGCGTCTTGAAGTCGTTGAGGCATTCCGCCAGTCCGGCAACAAGCCCTCGTGGATGATCATCGACATTCTCCCGGTCATTCCGCCGGAGATCCGCCCGATGGTCCAGCTCGACGGCGGCCGCTTTGCGACGAGCGACCTGAACGACCTGTACCGCCGCGTCATCAACCGCAACAACCGTCTCAAGCGCCTCATCCAGCTCAGCGCCCCCGACATCATCGTGCGCAACGAAAAGCGCATGCTGCAGGAGGCGGTGGACTCCCTCATCGATAACGGCCGCCGCGGCCGCGCCGTCACCGGCGCGAACTCCCGCGCGCTCAAGTCTCTGAGCGACATGCTCAAGGGTAAGCAGGGCCGCTTCCGCCAGAACCTGCTCGGCAAGCGTGTTGACTACTCCGGCCGAAGCGTTATCGTCGTCGGACCGGAACTCAAGATGTACCAGTGCGGCGTGCCGAAGGAAATGGCCATCGAGCTCTTCCGCCCGTTCGTTATGAAGAAGCTCGTCGAGGACGGCGTTGCCAACAACATCAAATCCGCCAAGAAGATGGTGGACCGTCAGAAGCCCGAGGTCTGGGACGCTCTCGATGTTGTCATCAAGGAGCACCCGGTTCTGCTCAACCGCGCGCCGACGCTGCACCGTCTGGGCATTCAGGCGTTCGAGCCGGTGCTCGTTGAGGGCCGCGCTCTCAAGCTGCACCCGCTGGCCTGCACCGCCTACAACGCTGACTTTGACGGCGACCAGATGGCGATCCACGTTCCTCTGAGCGCCGAGGCGCAGGCGGAAGCCCGCATTCTCATGCTCTCGGTCAACAACCTCCTGCGCCCGCAGGACGGCCACCCGCACTCCATCCCGACGCAGGACATGGTCCTCGGCTCCTACTACCTCACCTATGTGCGCGAGGAAGAGGGCACCGGCATGGCGTTCAGCACCCCCGAGGAAGCGCTCATGGCGTATCAGGCGGGCGCCGTCACGCTCCACAGCCCCATCAAGGTCCGCGTGACCAAGACCATCGACGGCGTGGAAAAGTACAAGACCGTCGAGACGACCGTCGGCCGCATCATCTTCAACGAGCCCATCCCGCAGGATCTCGGCTTTGTGGATCGTACCGATCCCGAGCATGCGTTCGATTACGAGGTCGGCTTCCGCGTCGATAAGAAAAAGCTCGGCGAAATCATCGACCGCTGCATCCAGAAGCACGGCTTCACCATTTCCGCCGAAGTGCTCGACAGCATCAAGGCGCAGGGTTACAAGTTCTCCACCCGCAGCGGCATGACCATCTCCATCGCGGACATGGTCGTCCCCGAGGCGAAAAAGGAAAAGATCGCCGAGACCGAGAAGAAGGTCCTCGCGATCGAAAAGCAGTACAGGCGCGGTCTTATCACCAACGACGAACGCTACCGCATGGTCGTCGCCGAGTGGGAAAGAACGACCGGCGAAGTCGCCAAGGCCCTGATGGACAACCTCGACGAGTTCAACCCCATCAACATCATGGCGACGTCCGGCGCCCGAGGCAGCGCCAACCAGATCCGTCAGCTCGCCGGTATGCGCGGCCTGATGGCGAACACCGCCGGTAAGACCATCGAGATCCCCATCAAGGCGAACTTCCGTGAAGGTCTGAGCGTTCTCGAGTACTTCATCTCCACCCGCGGCGCCCGAAAGGGCATGGCCGATACGGCGCTTCGTACCGCTGACTCCGGTTATCTGACCCGCCGAATGGTCGATGTCAGCCAGGACGTCATCATCCGCGAGCCGGACTGCGGCACGACCGAGGGCGTGCCCGCCACGGCGATCGACAGCCGCGGCTACGCCGTGTTTACGCTCGATCCCGAGGATCCGAAGTACGACGAGTATATCCACTCCTTCGGCGAGAACATCCATGGCCGCTTCCCGGCCAAGCCCGTCGTCGATCCCAAGACCGGCGAGGTGCTGTTCGATACCGATCACCTGCTCATGTCCGGCGATGCGAAATTCCTCGCCGCTCACGGCGTTGCGAGCGTTGAGGTTCGCAGCGTTCTCTCCTGCGAATCGCGCTGCGGCGTATGCGCCCGCTGCTACGGCATGAACCTTGCCACCGGCAAGCCGGTCAATTCCGGCGAAGCCGTCGGCGTCATCGCCGCGCAATCCATCGGCGAGCCCGGCACGCAGCTGACCATGCGTACGTTCCACAGCGGCGGCGTCGCCGGTGACGACATCACGCAGGGTCTGCCGCGAGTCGAAGAGCTTTTCGAGGCGCGCAAGCCCAAGAAGATGGCCGTGCTCAGCGAGATCAGTGGCACGCTCACGATCGAGGAAGCCCGCAAGAACATGATGGCGCTCACCGTCACCAACGCCGAGCAGGGCGAGACCCGTGTGTATCAGGTCCCCGTTGGCGCCGGCATCATCGTGCAGAACGGCGACCATATCGAACAGGGACAGGAGCTGACCCGCGGCGCGCTCAGCCCGCACGATGTGCTCCGCATCCGCGGCGTGAACGACGACGAGTTCGGCCGCCCGGGCGTGCGCAACTATCTGGTGCAGGAAGTCCAGAAGGTGTACCGTCAGCAGGGCGTCGATATCAACAACAAGCACATCGAAGTCATTGTCCGCCAGATGATGCGCAAGGTCCGCATCGAGGATGCCGGCAGCACCGATCTGCTCTCCGGCTCCACTGTCGACGTCAACGAGCTCAAGGATGCCAACAAGGCGATCCAGGCGCGCATCGACGCCGGGGAAGAGGGACTCACTCTCGCCGCCGGCACGCCGATCCTGCTCGGCATCACAAAGGCGTCGCTCGCAACCGACAGCTGGATGTCCGCCGCGTCCTTCCAGGAGACGACCAAAGTACTCACCGAGGCCGCCATCAAGGGCAAGGTCGACCACCTGGTCGGTCTGAAGGAAAACGTCATCATCGGCAAGCTCATCCCGGCCGGCTCCGGTCTGGACATGTACCGCAACTTTGAAATGAAGACGGACGAGTCCATCGAGGATGAAGCCGACTACGTCGACCTCTCCGAGCTCAAAAAGCTCACCAACGCGCTTTAATCCGAATAAATTCCGGAGTGATCCTTCACTCCGGAATTTTTCTGATCTTTGATGACTGCGGAGTGAAATTTTTTGCTCGGAAAAATTACAGAATTTTCTTGACTATTCTTGTGCAATCTGTTAGAATCAAAAAACGTGTGGGCGCACGCCCGCACGAGAGCATTTTTTTGAGGAAAGGAGGAAAATCATGCCCACATTTAACCAGCTTGTCCGTAAGGGAAGAGAGCAGGTGACCTACAAGTCCACCTCTCCTGCCATGCAGAAAGGCCTGAACACTCTGAAGAACCGCGAGACCGACCAGTCTTCTCCCCAGAAGCGCGGCGTCTGCACCGCTGTGCGTACCTCGACTCCTAAGAAGCCGAACTCCGCTCTGCGTAAGATCGCCCGTGTCCGCCTCACCAACGGTTACGAAGTGACCGCCTACATTCCCGGTGTCGGCCACAACCTGCAGGAGCACTCCGTCGTTATGATTCGCGGCGGCCGTGTCAAGGACCTGCCCGGTGTCCGTTACCACATCATCCGCGGCACTCTCGATTCCCAGGGCGTCAATGGCCGCTGCCAGTCCCGCTCCAAGTACGGCGCCAAGAGACCCAAGGCGGGTAAGAAGTAAGCGAACCCCCCAACAGTGTCCTGTTGGTTATTGATATATTTTATTTATATGATAACCTTTTGGACACAGCGGCGGCAGAGCGCTGCCGTCGAGTACCTTTGAGATCATTTCATAATGAAGGAGGGAAGCAAAGTGCCCAGAAGAGGTAACGTTCCCAAAAGAGAAATCTTGCCGGATCCCGTATACAACAGCGTTCTGGTGACCAAGCTCATCAACGGTGTTATGCTGGACGGCAAAAAAGGCGTGGCCCAGAAGGTGGTTTACGACGCCTTTGACCTGATCCAGAAGAAGCTGGATCGCAATCCGCTTGAGGTGTTTACCGAAGCTCTCAACAACATCATGCCGGCTCTGGAAGTCAAGGCCCGCCGTGTCGGCGGCGCCACCTACCAGGTGCCTATCGAGGTTCGTCCGGAGCGTCGTCAGACCCTCGGTCTCCGCTGGCTGGTCGGCTACTCCCGCAAGCGCAGCGAAAAGACTATGAAGGAGCGTCTCGCCAACGAGATCATGGACGCCGTGAACAACACCGGCGCCTCCGTCAAGAAGCGCGAGGATACGCACAAGATGGCCGAGTCCAACAAGGCCTTCGCCCACTATCGTTGGTAATTTCAGCAAAGGTAGAGATTTATGCCCAGATCATATTCACTTGAAAAAACCAGAAACATCGGCATCATGGCGCACATTGATGCAGGTAAGACGACGACTACCGAGCGTATTCTCTTCTATACCGGCGTCAACTACAAAATCGGCGAGACCCATGAAGGCAACGCCACGATGGACTGGATGGTGCAGGAGCAGGAGCGCGGTATCACCATCACGAGCGCTGCTACCACCTGCTTCTGGAAGGATACGCGCATCAACATCATCGATACGCCGGGCCATGTCGACTTCACCGCCGAGGTGGAGCGTTGCCTGCGCGTGCTGGACGGCTGCGTGACCGTCCTCTGCGCCAAGGGCGGTGTCGAGCCCCAGACGGAAACGGTGTGGCGTCAGGCGGACCATTACAATGTTCCGCGCATGATCTACGTCAATAAGATGGATATCACCGGTGCCGACTTCTACAACGTCATGGACATGATCTATGACCGTCTGAAGGCGAATGCCGTGCCCATCCAGCTGCCCATCGGAAAGGAATCCGACTTCCGTGGGATCATCGATCTCATCGACATGGATTCCGTCGTGTTCTACGACGATCTGGGTAAGGATATGCGCGTGGAGCCCATCCCCGAGGACATGGCGGATCTTGCCGCCGAGTACCGGGAAAAGCTCATCGATGCCGTATCTCTCTTTGACGATGAGATCGCGGAGATGTATCTGGAAGGCGAGGAGATCCCCGCCGACCGTCTGCGCTCGGTCATCCGCAAGGCGACCGTCAGCGGCAGCATGGTTCCCGTCCTCTGCGGTACGTCGTACAAGAACAAAGGCGTGCAGAAGCTGCTCGATGCCGTTGTCGATTTCCTGCCCTCTCCGCTGGATGTTCCGCCCGTTGTCGGCGTGAACCCCAAGACGGACGAAGAGGTCACTCTCCCCGCGGACGTGAACGGCCCCTTTGCCGGTCTCGTCTTCAAGGTGATGACGGACCCGTTCGTCGGACGCCTGGCGTTCATCCGTGTCTACTCCGGCTCCATTAAGGCCGGCGAAACGGCGATTAACACCGTCCGCGGCCAGCGCGAGCGTCTCGGCCGTCTGCTGCACATGCACGCGAACCATCGTGAGGACATCGACGCTGTGTACGCCGGTGAGATCGCCGCTGTTGTGGGTTTGAAAAACACCCGCACGGGCGATACTCTCTGCGACGACAAGCATCCCATCGTTCTCGAATCGATGGAATTCCCCGAACCCGTTATCCGCGTTGCCATCGAGCCCAAGACCAAAGCCGGTCAGGAAAAGATGGCGATCGCGCTCTCCAAGCTGAGCGAGGAAGACCCCACCTTCAAGACCTATACGGACGAGGAGACGGGCCAGACCATTATCGCCGGCATGGGCGAGCTCCATCTCGAGATTATCGTGGATCGTCTGCTCCGCGAGTTCAAGGTCGAGGCAAACGTCGGCAAGCCGCAGGTTTCTTACAAGGAGACCATCCGCGGCACCGCTACGGTCGACATGCGCTATGCGCGTCAGTCCGGCGGCAAGGGCCAGTTTGCGCAGGCCAAGATCCAGATCGAGCCGAACCCGGGCAAGGGTTACGAGTTCATCAACGCCGTCACCGGCGGCGCCATCCCGAAGGAGTATATCCCCAGCGTAGATCAGGGCATCCAGGGCGCCATGGCGTCCGGTGTTCTCGCCGGTTATCCGGTCGTCGACGTGAAGGTCACCCTTCTCGACGGCAGCTACCATGAGGTCGACTCGAGCGAAATGGCGTTCAAGATCTGCGGCAGCATGGCCTTTAAGGAGGCCGCGCAGAAAGCCGGTCCGACGCTGCTTGAGCCCATCATGAAGGTCGTTGTCACGACGCCCGATCAGTATATGGGCGACGTTATCGGCGATCTCAACTCGCGCCGCGGTCAGGTCGTCGGAACGGACATCCGCAACGGCGCTGCGATCGTCACGGCGGAGGTGCCGCTCGCTTCCATGTTTGGCTATTCGACCGATCTGCGTTCCAAAACGCAGGGCCGTGCCAACTACAGCATGGAGCCGCACACCTATGTCGAGCTTCCGAAGAGCCTCCAGGAGAGCATCATCGGCAAGCGCGGCAACAACGCCTGATTTTAGGTGTTGCAAAATAAGCAAAGTTCCTGTAGAATAAATCCAAACCAAAATTTAAATTTTTGCTATTAGGAGGATGTTTCCATGGCTAAGCAAATGTTCAACCGCAGCAAGCCCCATGTGAATATCGGTACCATCGGCCACATCGACCATGGTAAGACCACCCTGACCGCCGCCATCACCAAGACCCTCGCGATGGCCGACCCCAACGCCGCTTCTTTCGTTGACTACGCCTCCATCGACAAGGCGCCCGAAGAGCGCGAGCGCGGCATCACCATCAACACTGCCCACGTTGAGTACCAGACGTTTGACCGCGTCGGCTCTCACGGCGCCACCAAGGGTGTGCAGATCCAGGGCCGTCACTACGCCCACGTCGACTGCCCGGGCCACGCCGACTATATCAAGAACATGATCACCGGCGCTGCTCAGATGGACGGCGCGATCCTCGTCATTGCCGCTTCCGACGGCCCGATGGCTCAGACCCGTGAGCACCTGCTGCTCGCCCGTCAGGTTAACGTTCCCTACATTCTCGTTTTCCTGAACAAGTGCGACCAGGTTGACGACCCCGAGCTGCTCGAGCTCGTTGAGATGGAAGTCCGTGAGCTGCTCGACAAGTACGACTTCCCCGGCGACGACACCCCGATCATCAAGGGTTCCGCTCTGAACGCTCTGGCCTCCGAGTCCACCGATCCCAACGCCCCCGAGTATGACTGCATCTGGGAGCTCATGGAAGCTGTTGACACCTGGATTAAGACCCCCGACCGTAAGGCTGACCTGCCCTTCCTGATGCCCATCGAGGACGTGTTCACCATCACCGGCCGCGGCACCGTCGTTACGGGCCGTGTCGAGCGTGGTACCGTCAAGGTCGGCGACAAGGTCGAGATCGTTGGTCTCGAGGACGATATCAAGGAATCCGTCGTCACCGGCACCGAGATGTTCCACAAGACCCTGGAGTATGCCGAGGCTGGCGACAACGTCGGCTGCCTGCTCCGCGGCATCACCAAGAAGGAAGTCGAGCGCGGCCAGGTTCTCGCTGCTCCGAAGTCCATCAAGCCCCTGCGCAAGTTCAAGGGCCAGGTGTACGTCCTCTCCAAGGAAGAGGGCGGCCGTCACACCCCGTTCTTCAACAACTACCGTCCCCAGTTCTACTTCCGTACCACCGACGTTACCGGCGTCATCACCCTTCCCGAAGGCGTTGAGATGTGCATGCCCGGCGACAACGTTGACATGGACGTCGAACTGATCACCCCGATCGCCATCGAGAACGGCCTCCGCTTCGCTATCCGCGAGGGCGGCCGTACCGTCGGCTCCGGTGTTGTCATCGGCATCAACGAGTAATTCGCTTTTCGTAAACAAAAATGGCTGGCAGCTTTGCTGTCAGCCATTTTGTACATCTTGAAGCTTTAACGCAGCGCCGTCATAAACCCGGTGAAAGACGTGGAATGCACGTCGCCGCCGACCAGTTCCGACCGGTACACATAGAGCGAGGCGTCCGCTTCCTCCGCATCGGGATGGTTCGTGATCCGATAGGTGTAGAGCGTCAGCTTTTTCCCGGCGTATTCCTCCAGATCAAATCCCTGCTGGCGCTGCAGCTCGTTGTACTGCTTCAGAACATCCGGAAAATCCTTCGGCATCGTGATCTCCTGCTCAAGGATCGGCGTCGGCTCGACCTCCCAGCCGAGCGAGCGCAGATAGGCGATCCGTTCTTCGTTCGTTCCGGCGCGGATCGCTGTATCTGCGCTGCGCCGTCCGAGCGCCCCGGCGAGGAGAATCACCGCCGCGGCGAGCACACCGAACAGTATCACCTTCACAGCGCCTTTCCGGCGTGCCGGTGTAGTTTTTCGCATCGTAAATCACCCCCGATCCAATGTATGGAAGAAAGGAAAGCAATATGCCGCTCGTCCGTCTTGACAAGATCCTCACCGATACCGGTCTCTGCTCGCGCAGTCAGGCGCGGGAGATCATCCGCCGCGGACGCGCGGCCGTAAATGGAACGCCGTGCGCCGACCCCGCGGCGAAGTTCGACCCGGAAGCCGTCTCTCTCACCGTTGACGGCGAGCCGATCGACGGGCCGGGACATATCTATATCATGCTCAATAAGCCGGCCGGCGTGCTGACGGCCACGCGCGACCCGCGCAAGCCGACGGTCGTAGACGCCATGCCGGAGGACTGGAAGCGGCGGGGCCTTTTTCCGGTCGGACGGCTGGACAAGGATACGACCGGCCTGCTTCTTCTGACGGATGACGGAACCTTTGCCCATAAGGTCATCTCACCGAAAAGCCATGTGAGCAAGCTTTATGAGGCTGTGGTGGACGGAACGCCATGCGAAGCGGATTTCGCCGCCTTCCGCGAAGGGATCGTGCTGCGTGACGGTACGCAGTGTCTTCCCGCGGAGCTCATCGATCTCGGCGGCGGGCGTGTGCAGGTCGAAGTGTTTGAAGGAAAGTACCACCAGGTAAAACGCATGCTCGGCTCGCGGCAGATGAGCGTATTGCAGCTCAAACGCCTGCGCATTGGCGGCCTGTGGCTGGACGGATCGCTTGCGGAAGGGGAGTATCGCCGCTTGACGCCAGAGGAGATCGAGAAGATACGGCCGGACATTCTGTCGAAATGACGAACGCCCTATTTTCGGTTTTTGCGTGAAAATGTCGTTATATCATACAAAACCGTCCGGCGGATTTTTATAAATCTGCTTTGATTTGATTAAGTGTAAAAAAAATTTACAAGTTGTAAAGAATTAGCTATTGAAATTTGCACAGAAATCATTTATTATGAAAATTACCTAAAAATGCCCTAAGTTTTTTGATGAGCATTTTCGTATAGAAAGATGGGGGAGGCAGACGTTATGTCCAGCAGGATTTTCCAGAGCATCATCATCCAGATGAAGGATGCCACCGACCGGTGCATCGGCGTTGTGGACGATCAGGGAGTCGTTGCCGCGTGCAGCGAGCTTTCCATGATCGGCACGAAGCTCGATGATTTTCACGGAGGCTTCGGCGATTATCCCGATCAGATCGTCACGTCCAATTTCCGCACATATAAGCCCGTCGGCGGGCTGAGCACGCGGCTGGATTATGCCGTCTTTGTGGATGGCCATGACGCCACGGCGCGCTGCGTGTGCATCCTTGCCTCGGTCGCTTTTCAGGAGGCAAAGATCAATTACGAGGAAAAGCACAACAAGACGATCTTCGTCAAGAACATCATCTCCGACAATATCCTGCCGGGAGATATCTACGTCCGCGCCAAAGAGCTGCACTTTGCTACGGACGTACCCCGCGCCGTTCTGCTGATCCGCCAGACGGAGCGCACCGATATGGCCGCGCTCGAAGCCATTTCCAACATGTTCCCCGACCGGCAGAAGGACTTCGTCCTCAGCATCAACGAGACGGATCTCGTCCTCATCAAGGAGCTGACCGGTCCCGCGGACAGCAACAAGGAAGTTTACGAGATCGCCGAGGAGATTGAGAAAAAGCTGCACGACGATCTCAATCTCAAGTGTGTCATCGGCATCGGCACGACGGCGAAGCATCTCCGCGTTCTCGCGGACAAGTACAAGGAAGCGCAGGTCGCCATCGAGGTCGGCAAGGTGTTCGATACGGAGAAATCCATCATCCACTACGATAACCTCGGCATCGGCCGTCTCATCTATCAGCTTCCCACGACACTCTGTGAAATGTTCCTGAGCGAAGTGTTCAAGAAAAACCCGATCGAGGCACTCGATCAGGAAACGCTCTACACGATCAACAAGTTCTTCGAGAACAACCTGAACGTGTCCGAAACCTCCCGTAAGCTGTTTGTCCACCGCAATACGCTGGTGTACCGTCTTGAAAAGATCAAGAAGCTGACGGGACTTGATTTGCGTGAGTTCGACCACGCCATCATCTTCAAGGTGGCGCTCATGGTCAAAAAATACCTGAACTCTCAGAACGGGGAATACTGATCCCCGGCTCTGACGCGGAGATTGATTTATGGTACTTCTCAAGGATGTCAAAATGAAATACCCCGGCAGCCGCGCGGAGACGCTGCGGGACATTGATCTCACCATTCAGGACGGTGAGTTCGTGTTCCTTGTCGGCCCGTCCGGCTCTGGGAAAACCACGATCATCAAGCTGCTGACCGGCGAGATCCGCGCCACCGGCGGCCAGATCGAGGTCAACGGCTTTGATCTGCGCACGATGAAACGGCGGAACCTGCCCAAGCTGCGCCGCTCGCTCGGCGTCATCTTCCAGGACTACCGGCTCATCAAGGATATGACGGTGTATGAAAACGTCGCGTTTGCGATGCGCGTGATCGGCGCTTCCAACCGCGAGATCAAAAAGCGCGTGCCGTATGTGCTCGACCTCGTCGATCTTTCGGGCCGCGAGGACCGCTACCCGCGGGAGCTCTCCGGCGGCGAGCAGCAGCGCGTGGCGATCGCGCGCGCTCTCGTGAACTCTCCGGACATGATCATTGCCGACGAGCCGACCGGCAACCTCGACCCCGCCAGAAGTCTCGAGATCATGCTGCTCTTCCAGAAGATCAACGAGCTGGGAACGACGGTGCTGATCGTGACGCACGAAAAGGAGCTTGTCAACGCCTTTTCCAAGCGCGTTGTGTCGCTGAGCGACGGCTGCCTCATCAGCGACGGAATGGATGGGTATTACGGCTATGAGTCTTAACAGAATCACATATCTCTTCAAGGAAGGATTGCGCGGCGTATTTTCGCACGGCTTCCGCTCGTTCGCTTCCGTCACGGTCATTGCCGCGTGCCTCATCATCATGGGGAGCTTCGGCCTTGTGGCGGTGAATGTGGATAATCTCATCGGCAATATGGAAGAGGACAGCCAGATCCTCGCCTTTGTGGATGAGTCTCTCTCCGACAGCGACGCGCTTTCTATCGAAGGCGCGATCCGCAGCATCCCCAACGTCCGGGACGTGCAGTTCATCTCCCGTGAAGAAGCCATGGAAAATTACAAAAACACCTATGGCGACAGCACGGTGTTTGAAAATCTGGACGCGAGCGTGTTCCGCAACCGCTATGTGATCCGGCTGAATGATATCACGCTCATGCGTGATACCGCTGCGACGGTTGACGCGGTCAACGGTGTGGCGGAAGTCAACGCTCCTGTCTCGATCGCGGAGGGCTTTATCGCGGTGCGAAACGTTGTGAGCGTTATTACGGCGATCCTGATCGTCATTCTGCTCGTGGTTTCCGTTTTCATGATGTCCAACACCATCAAGCTCGCAACGTTCACGCGGCGCGATGAGATCGCTGTTATGAAAATGGTCGGAGCAAGCAACAGCTTCATCCGCACGCCGTTCGTTGTGGAAGGCCTGATCCTCGGACTGCTCGGCTCGGGCATCGCTTTCCTGCTGCAGTGGGCGGTGTACAACTTCATTGCGCAGAAGATCTCGGTATCCATCGCGGCAAGTCTCATCCAGGTCATGCCGTTCTCTCTGCTGATGACGCCGCTGCTGATCGTGTTTCTTGCCATCGGCATTCTCGTTGGCGCGTTCGGCGGAGCCATGGCGATCCGCAACTATCTGAAGGTTTGATCCTTCCCGGACTTTTGTACTTACTATGAAAAACATCAAGAAATCTCTTCGTTCTGTTTTCTGCGCTCTTCTCGCCGCTGCGGCTCTTGCCGCATCGCTGCCGGCGTATGCCGTTTCCCAGGCGGAGATCGATGATCTCCAGAAAAAGCTTGACGCTCTTGAGCAGCAGGCGCAGGAACAGCAGGGCGTCATCAACGATCTCACCAACCAGAAGGCACGCTTCATCACCCGCAAGCTTGCGCTCGATAACAAAATCGAGATCAACCGCCAGATGATCGAGCTGATCGGTGAACAGATCGAGATCTACGATGAGATCATCGCCGAAAAACAGGCGGAGCTTGACAAGGCCCTCGAAAAGGAAACGGCGCAGACCGAGCTTCTCCGTTCCCGCATCCGCGCCATGGAGGAGAACAGCACCTATTCCTACGCGAGCTTTATCTTTGATTCCTCCAGCGTGACCGAGCTTCTTTCCCGCATCGGCGATGTCAACGATATCATGCACTACGACAAAACTCTGGAAGAGGAGTACATGGCGGCGCGCGAGGATGTCGAGTCCATCAAGAAGAGCTACGAGGAGGCCCGTCACGAGCAGGAGCTCCTCCAGAAGGAACTGGACACCAAGCAGGCCGAGCTGGATGCGCAGGTCGAAGCGGCATACACCATGATCGCCGATATCGAGACCCTTTCCGACGACGCGCAGGCGGAATACGACGCCATCGCCGAAGAGGAAGCCAAGGCGGAGGAGACGCTGCAGGAAGCTATCCGCAAGCGCGCCGCGGAACAAGCAAAGTACAACCAGAATAATAACAGCAATAATGGCGGCGGCGGAAACTCCGGCGGCAGCGGCGGCAATTCCGGCGGAGGCGGAAGCTCCGGCGGCGGTTCGGCGACGAGTCTTTCCAATCTTCAGTGGCCGGTGCCGAGCTGCACGCTCATTACCTCCCGCTTCGGCTACCGCGTTGCGCCGACGACCGGCGCGAGCACATACCACGGCGGTCTGGATATCGGCGCGGGCATGGGTGCGTCCATTGTGGCGGCCGGCGCGGGCGACGTAATTTACGCCGGTGCGAACGGCGGCTATGGCAACTGCGTCATGATCGACCACGGCAACGGCGTCGTCACGGTGTATGCGCATATGAGCTCCATCGGCGTGAGCTACGGGCAGTATGTCACCGCCGGACAGTATGTCGGCGCAGTCGGCTCGACCGGCGTTTCTACCGGCCCGCACTGCCACTTTGAAATCCGCATCAATGGCGCACAGACTGATCCGGCGGCGTACTTCTCCGGACTTTCCTACTGGAACTGCTGATTTTCCCTTACGGGATCAAAGGAGCCTATGAAACGTAACAAATTACAGAAAACCGTTTTTTCCGTGATTTGCATCGTGCTGGCGGTCATCATGATGCTTTCACTCGTCATCACCGTACTTCCGGCGCACGCCGTGGACGAGACCGATCTCGAGCGGCTGGCGGAAAAACGTGCGCAGCTTGAAGAGCAGCTCATGGAACAGGAGCAGGTCATACAGGGGCTTACGGACAACCAGACGCTGATCGTGTTCCGCAAAGCGGCGCTTGATAAGCAGATCTCGCTCAACCGGGAGACGATCGCGCTCATTGAAGAGCAGATCGCCGTTTATCAGGAGCTTATCGACCGCAAGGAAGAGGAGCTCGCCGCGGCGACCGCTGCGGAGACCGAGCAGACGGCGCTGCTGCGCGAACGCATCCGCTCCATGGAGGAAAACGACAGCTACTCGTATCTCGCCTTTATTTTTGAGGCGAACAGCGTGCCGGAGATCCTCGCGCGCATCGCGGATGTGAACGATATCATGCACTATGACCGCGAGCTCGAAAAGTCCTTGCAGCAGAGCCGCGAGGACGTGGAGACGATCAAGCGCGAATATGAGGAAGCCAAGGCCGAGCAGGACGCCGTGAACGAAGAGCTCATCGCCCGCCGCGACCAGCTCAGCGCGCAGGTCACCGCAGCCTGTGAACTCATCGCCAACCTTGACGAGCTTTCGCAGAATGCGCAGGCGGAATACGACGCCATCGCGCTGGCCGAGGACGAGGCGATGCAGGAGCTTTTGCAGGCCATGCAGGAATACGCCGCGCAGCTGGCGGCGCAGAGAACATCGTACAGCGGCTCGACCGGCGGCGGAAGCACGTCCCCCGGAACGGCATCCTCCGGCGCGGGTACGTCCGGCACCGGCGGAGCATATGGGAATACTTCCAACGCCTCCGGCGCCTACAACGGTACCTTTATCTGGCCGGTGGACAGCACGTACATCACCTCGCGCTACGGCGAGCGCTCCGCGCCTACTGCAGGAGCTTCCACAAACCACAAGGCGATCGATATCGGCGCAAAGTCCGGCGATCCGATCTATGCCGCTGCCGACGGGCAGGTCGCTTCCGCGACTTACAACAACGGTCTCGGCTACTATGTCAGCATCGAGCACGACGGGGAGACCGCGACGCGCTATTCCCATATGACGAACTTCATCGTGCAGCCGGGCGAGCATGTCAAGCAGGGCCAGATCATCGGCTATGTCGGCGAGAGCGGCATCGCCACCGGCAGCCACTTGGACTATGCCGTCATCAAAAACGGTCAGCAGGTCGATCCCATGCAGTATTACGACGAAAGCACCGTTACCTATGATCCGACGGCCTGACCGCGGCGCCGAAAGAAAAAACATCCGAGGTATCAGCCTATGAAACGTGTACCGAAAATCGTCTGGTCACTGCTTGCGTGTGTGATATGCATCGTTGTCACCGCTGCTGCGTGCCTGATCCTTGCGGACAGCGGCGCGTCCTCCGATAAATATATGGAGGTCATCCGCGTGATCAAGACAACGTTCTACCAGCCGAAGGATACGTCCTCGCTGGAGGACGCCTCAGCGAGCGCCATGGTGGCCTCGCTGGGCGACCCGGCAAGCTACTATCTGCCTGCTTCCGAGTATGAGGAGTATAAACTCACGCTGACGAACCAGTATGTCGGCATCGGCGTGACCACGCAGTACAACGAAAATTACGGTTATCTGACCGTCCTTTCCGTAACGCCCGGCTCTCCGGCCGATCAGGCGCATGTGAAGGTCGGCAACATGATCGCCAGCGTGGACAGTATTGACGTATCCGCCTACACTCCCGAACAGTTTGACGAGCTGCTGCGCAGCTACGACGCGAAGGAGACAGAGGCGGAGAAGTATTTCACGCTCCACCTTCTCAACACACAGGGGGGCAAGGCGGACGCGAAAATGAAGTGCGAGCTCATCTATGCCGAGCCGGTCGTCTATTACATTCTGGACAGCGACGCCAACAAGGCGAACAGCAGCTCCTCTGTCGGCTATCTCCGCATCCGTAACTTTGACGACAGCGCCGCCGCCAGCGTGAAAACGGCGGTCGCCGCGCTGCAGGATTCCGGAGCAACGAGCCTTATCATCGACGTGCGCGACAATACGAGCGGCAAACCTGCGGAAATGGCGGATGCGCTCGATTATTTCCTGCCGAAGGGCGATCTGTTCCTCCTGCGTGACCGCGACGGGAAGGAGACGACCTATTCGTCCGGCAGCTCGTATCTCAATATGCCGATGGTCGTTCTTGTCAACGAGAACACCACCTGCGCGGCGGAAGTGTTTGCCTGCATCATGCAGCAGGCGGGCGTGACGATCGTCGGTCGCCGGACGCCCGGCAGCGCGCAGAGCCAGGTGATCGTGGAGCTCTCCGACGGCAGCGCCGTCCGTCTCTCCAAATTCGAGTATCTCACGCCGGATAAAAAGAGCATGACCGACCTTGGCGGCGTCACGCCGGATATCGCGTCCTACCAGATCGAGGACAGCGATCTGGACGTGCAGCTCGAGGCGGCAAAGGACGCCCTGCATTAACGGCGTCCGCCCGCGAAAATTCTGCGGAAATCTACAAAGAAGGGATCAAAGTTCCGTCTTGACATGGGACGCCGGATTCCGTATAATAGCAGGACAAATTCCCGCACGGAGTTATTCTGTGCGGGATTTGCGAGCATGTAAGTATCGAAAGGAAGTTTAAACTATGTCCGTTGAAAGCCGTTACAGAATGAGCCAGGAGCGTCTGGAAGAGCTGAAAAAAGAGCTGGAATATCTTCAGACGGTTCGGGAAAAAGAAGTCTCCGAGCAGATCAAGGAGGCTCGTTCTTTCGGTGATTTGTCGGAGAACAGCGAATACGATGAAGCGAAGACCGAGCAGGGCAAGCTCTATTCCAAGATCGCCGAGATCAAGAACCTGATCGAAAACGCCGTCATTCTCGAAAACGTGCCGACCGGCAGCGCGATCTCCATGGGCAGCCGCGTGACCGTCCGCGAAGTGGGCGAGGAGGACGAAGAGACCTATGAGATCGTCGGCAGCCAGGAAGCCAACCCCATTCTCGGCCGTATTTCGGACGAATCCCCCCTTGGCCGCAGCCTGATGGGCAAGAAAAAGGGCGACCGGATCGAGTTTGAAGCCCCCGGCGGTGTTATCTACTACGAGATCCTCAACTGCGAAAACTGAACGTAAATTACAGATATAGGAGATTACTATGGCAGAGGAAACAAGGACCGGAGCGCCGGAGCTCTCTCTCAATGAACTGCTCCGCATCCGCCGTGAAAAGCTGACGAACCTGCAGGACGCAGGACGGGATCCCTTCGCGATCACCCGCTACGATGTTACCCACCACAGCGCGGAGATCCTTGCCGCCGGTGACGAGCTGGTCGGCAAAGAGGTGTCCGTGGCCGGGCGCATGATGGTCAAACGCATCATGGGCAAGGCGTCCTTCTGCAAAATTCAGGATAAGCAGGGCGTCATTCAGTGCTATGTCGCCCGCGACGATCTTGGGGAAGAAGCGTATGCCGAATTCAAGAAAATGGACATCGGCGATATCATCGGAGTCAAGGGCTTTGTGTTCCGCACGAAGACCGGCGAGATCACCGTCCACACGAAGGAGCTCACGCTGCTCACCAAGTCACTCAAGCCTCTGCCGGAGAAGTTCCACGGCCTGCAGGATACCGATGTGCGCTACCGCCAGCGGTATCTTGATCTGATCGTCAATCCCGAGGTGCGCGATACGTTTGTCAAGCGCTCGCAGATCCTGCGCGAGATCCGCCGTTTCCTTGATGACCGCGGGTTCATGGAGGTCGAGACCCCCATGCTCGTGCCGAATGCCGGCGGCGCGGCGGCGCGCCCGTTTGAGACGCATTACAACGCGCTCGACGTGGACGTCAAGCTCCGTATTTCGCTCGAGCTTTATCTCAAGCGCCTGATCGTCGGCGGTCTGGAGAGAGTCTATGAGATCGGCCGCGTGTTCCGCAACGAGGGCGTCGATACGCGCCACAACCCGGAATTCACGCTCATGGAGCTTTATCAGGCGTATACCGACTATAACGGCATGATGGATCTGACGGAGGACATGTTCCGCCATCTCGCCAAGGTCGTCTGCGGCAGCACGACGATCACCTATCAGGGCACCGAGATCGACCTCGGCAAGCCGTTTGAGCGTCTGACGATGATCGACGCCATCAAGAAGTATTCCGGCGTCGATTTCGATACCGTCAAGACCGAGGAAGAAGCGAAGGCGCTTGCCAAGGCGCACAACATCGCCTTTGAGGAGCGCCACTCCCGCGGCGATATCATCAACCTCTTCTTTGAAACGTATTGCGAGGAAAACCTCATCCAGCCGGTGTTCATCATGGATCACCCGGTCGAGATCAGCCCGCTCACGAAGAAGAAGCCCGCCGACCCGACGAAGGTCGAGCGCTTCGAGCTCTTCATCTATGGCCGCGAAATGTGCAACGCCTATTCCGAGCTGAACGACCCCATCGACCAGCGCGCGCGCTTTGCCGCGCAGGACGCTCTGGCCGCCGCCGGCGACGCCGAGGCGAACCATACCGACGAGGACTTCCTCAACGCCCTGGAGATCGGCATGCCGCCCACGGGCGGCATCGGCTACGGCATCGACCGCCTTGTCATGCTGCTTACAGATTCCGCCGCCATCCGCGACGTACTGCTTTTCCCGACAATGAAGCCGTTGGACTCTGACAAGAAGGTTGAAAAGGTTGTTTCGGCCCCCGCGGAGGCTGCTCAGGCGGCTCCTGAAGCCCCCGAGAAAATTGATTTTTCCAATGTTCAGATCGAGCCGCTGTTCAAGGACTATGTGAACTTCGACACCTTCTCCAAGAGCGATTTCCGGGCCGTAAAGATCAAGGAATGTGAAGCCGTGAAGAAGTCCAAAAAGCTCTTAAAGTTCGTTCTGGACGACGGAACCGGCACAGACCGGGTCATTTTGAGCGGTATTCACGACTATTATGAGCCGGAGGAGCTGGTGGGCAAGACCTGCATTGCTATCACGAATCTCCCGCCCCGCCCGATGATGGGTATCGCCTCTGAGGGTATGCTCATCTCCGCCGTGCATCACGAAAACGGCGAGGAGCGCCTGCACCTGCTGATGGTCGATCCTCACATTCCGGCAGGCGCAAAGCTCTATTGATTGTCCCCAAATTGGCGGTGCTTACGCCACAACTTACGCCAATTTACTCCGAGCTTACGCCCGAAATGCGTAAAGAAACGTTCCTGTGATTTAAGCCCGCTGATTTCGGTCAGCGGGCTTTTCAGTATTTTTTCAGCGGATGAAATTGACAAATTTTTGTACATCTGTTAAAATAAGTAAACACTACACCAAGTATTCGGATAATCCTGGCGAACAATTCTTTGGAAAGGCGGAGCGAACCGATTGGAAGATAAACGTATCACCAAAACGAAACGCAATATCAAAGCGACGCTGACAGCCCTTTTGCAGGAAATGCCATTTGAGAAAATCTCCGTTGCAGAGATCTGCCGCCGCGGGGATATCAGCCGGATCACCTTTTACGCGCACTATGAGGATAAGTATGCTCTCGCCGAGGAGATATTTTCCGATCATGTGCAGGAAGCCCAAGACAAATACCACATGCTGCAGGCGGAGAATAATCCGAAAAATAACGGCTTCATCGGCTATCAGAATCTTCTGGATGCCATTTTGAGCCTGTATTACGATAACTACACCTTCTTTTCCCATACAACCTCAAGCGAAAATCCCTATCTTTTTTCTTCATACTTTAACCGGATGAATGCCAGCGTGGATGACTATCTCCGCCGTCATACTTACCTGAAACCGCGTTTCCCGTTCCACCAGACGGCGGCGCTCATATGCAACGGCCTGTTCGGCGTTATCAACAGCTGCGTAGCGGATCACCTCTCGGAGGCGGAAACGCGCGCTTTGGTCCGCGATATATACGCCGTTCTTTTGAGCTCGGGTATGTTTGAAAAATAAGTGGGGAAAGGAATTCTTTCATGGCGCTGTTAACGCAAAAGGCGATCCTCTCGACCTTTGAAGAGATGCTGGAGGAAATGCCGTTTGACAAGATCACCGTATCGGCTCTCGTCCGGCGGTGCGGCGTGAGCTCCAACACCTTTTACTATCATTATCAGGATATCTACGATCTTTTGGACGTATGGATGAGCACGCGGCTCGGCATGCTGAAGAAGTCCGTCCCCGAAAGCAAGGGCTGGAAGGAAGAGGTGCGCGTATTTCTCAAATACTGCCAGAGCCATCCAAAGCTCGTCACGAATCTTCTCTCCTCCACCTCCCGCAGCCATCTGGAGCAGTACATTTTTACGGAATCGGACATTTTCTTTTACGATTATGTTCGGGAACGAACCGCCGGTATGCCGCTTTCGGAGGAATCGATCCGGTACATTGCGCAGTTCTACCGTTACTCTTTTATCGGCTTCTTCCTGAAATTTACCTGGGAGAAGATGCAGACCGATGTGGATGAAAGCGTGGACCGGCTCGAGAAAGTATTCAACGCCTTTATTGACAGCGCCGCGGCGCAAATGGAAAGAGACCCGCTGTAAAAAAACAGCCGGTCTCTTTTATGCTTTTATGTGAAAAAGTTTTTGCGCATAAACGCGAAAATATCACAAATGGGGCACTTTTCCGGATGTGTTAGAAATTACGACAACGGCGTTTGTTTGTCCATGGAAAAGCCAGTACGATTCGATATAATGAAAACACTAAGAAAAATCCTACAAAGGAGCGTGTTTTTAATGAGCGTATCGACGACCGTGAAGAAGTACGGCATCGAACAGGCGATCAAATTCATGTACAAGGACCCCGAGAAAAATCTGCCCAAGCTGATGGACTGGGCGGACACGTTCTGCAAGGGACGCTTCCCGGGCCAGCGCGCCGCGATCCGCCGCGCCATCGAGGATCCGACGTATCCGTACTATGACTTCATCCGCCACATGATGAATGAGGTCGATCACGATGTTCTCACGACGATCGTGGTGAATTTCTTCATCAACGCCAACATGGTCGGCGTCGAAAAGCAGGAAAAGCTCCGCGAGGAGCATAACTGCAACATCCCCTGGGCGATCCTTCTTGATCCCACCAGCGCCTGCAATCTCCACTGTACCGGCTGCTGGGCTGCGGAATACGGCAACAAGCTCAATCTCACCTTTGACGAGATCGACGACATCATCCGTCAGGGTAAGGACATGGGCGTTTACATGTACATCTACACCGGCGGCGAACCTCTCGTCCGCAAGGCGGACCTCATCAAGCTCTGCGAAAAGCACGACGACTGCATCTTCCTCGCCTTTACGAACGGCACGCTCATCGACGAAAAGTTCGCCGACGATATGCTGCGCGTGAAGAACTTTGTCCCGGCCATCTCTCTCGAGGGCTTTGAGGAAGCGACCGATTCCCGCCGCGGTGACGGCGTTTACGGCAAGGCGACGCACGCGATGAACCTTCTCCGCGAGCGCAAGCTGCTCTACGGCATTTCTTCGTGCTATACGAGAGCGAACTTTGAGTCCATCACCTCGGAGGAGTACTATGACAGCCTCATCCGGATGGGCGCGTACTTCATCTGGTACTTCCACTACATGCCCGTCGGCAACGACGCTTCGCCCGAGCTTCTCCCGACGCCGGAGCAGCGCACCGAGGTGTACCGCCGCATCCGCCGCTACCGCGCCGAGAAGCCGCTCTTCGCGATGGACTTCCAGAATGACGCCGAGTTCGTCGGCGGCTGCATCGCTGGCGGACGCACCTATCTGCACATCAACGCCAACGGCGACGTGGATCCCTGCGTGTTTATCCACTATTCCGACTCGAACATCCGCGAGAAGACGCTGCTCGAGACGATGAAATCCCCGCTTTTCATGGCCTACCACGACGGACAGCCGTTCAACGACAACATGCTCCGGCCCTGCCCGATGCTCGAAAACCCGGAGAAGCTGCGCGCTATGGTAAAGTCCTCCGGCGCGCATTCCACGGATTTGCAGTCCCCGGAGACCGTCGATCACCTCTGCGCCAAGTGCGACCGGTATGCCGCCGAGTGGAAGCCCACAGCGGATAAGCTCTGGGCGGAAAACCGCGCGGAGCATGATGCAAAGTAAATCGGAAACCCTGTATACGGATGCGGTAAACTGCCGCATCCGTGTACGTATATTTATGATTCCCAAGAAAGGTGAATGGTCATGGAAAAGAAATCTCTGAAAACCTATAAAACATGGGCGATTATACTCGCCGTTGTTACCATGGTACTCGGTCTCGTCATGGTATTCTGGCCGGGCATTTCGGCGGTCGCGATCTGCTATCTGATGGGCGCGGTCTGCATCGCCGCCGGTTTCTATGAGATCATCCGGTATTTTGATCTCGGTCTCATCGGCGTACTGTTCCGGTACGACCTGTTTCTCGGCATTATGAGCGTGCTTGCCGGTGTGCTGCTGCTTCTGCACCCGAACGGAGCGCTTGTCATTTTGCCGGTCATTCTCGGCTTTTATATCATTCTTGCGAGCGTGTTCTCTATCCAGATCTCGACGGAAGCCCGCCATTTCGGCTTCTCCGGCTGGTGGGGCGCGCTGCTGCTCGGCATCGCGGGCGCGGTTCTCGGCGTGCTGATGATCTTTGATCCCTTTAAGGGCGCAAAGGCGCTGATGATCTTCACCGGCATTTCGCTGCTTGTGACGGGCGTTGAGAGCATCTACGCTATCGTCTGCATTTCCAAGGTATTCCGCTCTTCCGGACACCAGCAGATCATCGATGCCACGTGGCACGATGTCTGATCCAGGTTTATAATACGGCAAAAGGCGCCGGCTGATTTTCAGCCGGCGTCTTTTCATGCGGGAATGTCTTATTCAAGCGTGAGGAACAGTGCCATTTTGAAGCGCTTGTCCGCGCGGACATAGTGTTTGCCGCCGCGGGCAAAGCGGAAATTCTCACCGGCGTGGATGACGTGTTCTTTACCTTCGTAGCCGATGACGCCCTCGCCGTCAAGAGCGAAGATCAGCGCGTTGCCGGGAGCGGCGTGCTCGCTGAGACCCGTACCGGCGTCAAACGCCATGAGCGCGAATTTCATTGTTTTGCTGCTGGTAACGTCCATGTTGACGATCTTTCCGTCCTGATAGGGGACAAGCTCGCCGAGACGGAAAACCTCCCCAATTTTGACTGCCTGATTCATTGACTGATTCCTCCCAATATTGATTTCAAGATAAACGGCGGATGTGTCTGTGCGCATCCCGACCGGGACATCTGCGGGCGTTACAAGAGCGTCCAGCGCGTGAAGCGTCCGCGTCTGACTGCCGGGCAGACCGACTTCGAGCGTCCCTTCGGCGACAATGAGCAGCTTGGGGGAAAAGTAGATCTCCGCGCTGATATCGGTACCCGCGGCGAGCGAATAGCATACGACGTCCGTTTCGCCGCTGCATATCGCTTCCGATACAGTGCAGCCGGGAATCGGCGCGTTTTTCTCCGCAAGGGAGAACACACAGCCGGGGGAATACTCCATGGCGGTCTCCTTTCGCTTATTTTGTATAGTATATCACAATGCTCGGCGTCTTTCCATCTTTTTCAACGGCTGCGCCGAAATCCGGGAAAAAGGTTGAAAAGTGACTTTTTCGGGGGTAAGATAAAGCCATTACAGGAATCTATGGGAGGAATAGCTTGAAATTCTTTCATTTGTCCGATCTGCATCTTGGAAGGCGCATGTATGAGTTTTCCCTGATCGATGACCAGAAATTCATACTTGAAGAGCTCCTCTGCCTGGCGGCGGAGGAGCATCCCGACGCCGTTGTGATCGCAGGTGATATATACGACCGCGCTGTGCCGAGCGCCGAGGCAGTCGAGCTTTTCGACCGCTTTCTCTGCGCATTGGCAAAGCGGCGCATCCCGGTGCTTGCCATCTCTGGCAACCATGATTCGCCCGAGCGTATCGCGTTCGGCGCGGATCTCATGACGCCGAGCGGCGTTTTCCTCTCGCCGGTCTATAATGGCTATGTGGAGCCGGTATTGCTTTCCGACTCTTTCGGCGCTGTAAACTTTTATCTTCTTCCGTTTATCAAACCGGCGAACGTCCGCCGTTTCTACCCGGAGGAAGCGATCGAGAGCTATACTGACGCGCTCCGCTGCGCCGTGGAGCATATGAACGTTGATCCGTCGGCGCGGAACGTGCTCGTGACGCATCAGTTTGTGACCGGCGGCATCCGCTCGGACTCGGAGGACGTTACGGTCGGCGGCACCGACAACGTGGACGCCGCCGTGTTCGACGGCTTTGACTATGTCGCTCTCGGCCATCTGCACGGTGCGCAGAGGATCGGCCGCGAAACGCTGCGCTATTCCGGAACGCCGCTCAAATACTCCTTCGCGGAAAAGGACCAGATCAAGTCCATCACAGTTGTGAAGTTGGGCGCAAAAGGGAATGTGTCCGTTTCCTCGCTGCCGCTTACGCCGCGGCGCGATATGCGCGAAGTGCGCGGCACCTATGACGAGCTGACGCTCCGCGGAAATTACGCCGGAACGAATACCGACGATTACATCCACGCCGTTCTCACGGACGAAAACGACATTCCGAACGCGTTTTCGCGGCTGCAAAGCATTTATCCGCAGTTGATGAAGCTCGATTACGATAACCGGCGCACGCGAACCTCCGTCGTGATCTCCGCGGAAGAACGTCGCCGGACGATGACCGATACGGAGCTTTTTGCCGAGTTCTTTGAAAAGCTGAACGGACAGAAGATGAGTGCCGAGCAGAGCGGCTATGTAAAGGCCGTGTTTGCCGCGCTTCGGGAGGAAATGCTATGAGACCGCTGAATCTTACGCTCAGCGCCTTCGGCGCGTATGCAGGTAAAACGGAGCTTGATCTTCGGCAGCTCGGCGAACGCGGACTGTATCTCATCACGGGCGATACCGGCGCAGGGAAGACGACGATCTTTGACGCGATCGCCTTTGCGCTGTTCGGTAAACCGAGCGGCGGCAAGGGCGGGCGCGATGTATCCATGCTCCGCTCAAAGTATGCCTCGCCGGAGACGCCGACGGAGGTGGAACTTACTTTCTCCAACGGGGGAAAGACCTATAAGATCAAGCGCAATCCGACGTATGAGCGCACCAAGCTCCGCGGCACCGGAACGACCGAGAAAAAGGCGGACGCGGAACTCCTGATGCCGGATGGCAAGATCATCACGGGTACGAAAGAGGTGGATGAGAAGATCCGCGATATCCTTGGAGTGGATAAGGATCAGTTCTGTCAGATCGCCATGATAGCGCAGGGCGAATTCCGCGAGCTGCTGCTAGCGGATACGGAGACTCGCCGGAAGATATTCCAGAAGATATTCAACACTAATCTGTATTCACTCTTCCAGAAGGAGGTAAAAGAAGACTTTTTTGCGATCGGTCGCGAGCTGAAGGAGGCGGAAAACTCCTTTAAACAGTATGCCGCAGGGATCGTCCTGCCGGAGGACACCGAGCTCCCGCCGGAAAATGAGCTCTCGGAATTTCTCGCCGGTTTGCTGAAAGCCGACCGCGCGCAGGATGACGCATGGGAGAAAGAGCTCGCGGAGATCGGGAAAAAGCTCGATACGCTGACCGCCGATGCGGCCAAAGCGGCGGTGGACGAAGAAAACCGCAGCGAACTTCGGAAAGCAAAGCTCTCCCTCGCTGAAGCCGAAAAGGCGGTGAGTGAGTCCGGCATCGCGCTGGAAAAGGAAAAGGCGTGCGAGCCGGAGCTCGTGAAGCTCGCAGAAGCGCTCAAGGCGCTGGAAGATGAGCGGAAGGCGCACGACGAACTGATGGACACGGAAAAGAAGGCCGCCGCGGCGGAGAAAACGGCAGACGATGCGGCGGCACGCCTTTCCCGGCTCGAAGTATCGCGCGATGAGCTGCGGGAGCACCTTTCGCGGGAGCGGGAGGAATACCATGCGCTTGCCGCCTCTGCGGAGAATCTCGCGAAGCTCCAACAGGAAAAGACCGTTCTCTCCCAATATCTCGACGACCTCCGGAAGTATGAAACGGCCCTTCAGACGGTTGCAGAGCGCAAAGATGCGGCGGACGCCGCGCGCGATGCCTATACGAGGGCGCGGAGCGAAGAAGAGCATCTTTTCGCCGAGGCGCAGGAGCTGCGGCGAAGATTCAACGACGAGCAGGCGGGGGTGCTGGCCTCCACGCTTCACGAGGGCGAACCCTGCCCCGTCTGCGGCGCGCTGACACATCCGCACCCCGCACAGTGCACGCCGGACGCGCCCGACGAGAAGAAAGTGAAGGACGCCGAGAAAAAGGCCAAAGCGGCGTGGGAGCGAGTAAATAAGGCGAGCGAAGCTTCCGGCATTGCGAAAAACGCTTTTGAGACGGCGCAGAAAGAGGAAGCGGAACAGAGAGAAAAGCTCTTCGGCGTGAAAGAGAAGATCGATCTCGAAGCCGAAAAGAGGGCTGCTGCGCGCCGCTGCGCCGAAAAAGACGGCGAGATCCGGAAAGAATCGGAAAACGCCGCGCGTTTCGAGACTCTCGGACGGAAAATTCCGGAGGAGGAAAAGCGTCTTGCCGAAATGGACGCGCCGATCACCGAGGCGCAGAAGACGGCTGCCGACACGCAGAGCGCGCTCACGTCTCTCCGTCAGACCGCGGACAAGCTTCGTACGGGGCTGAAATACGAAAATGCGGCGGAGGTCGAAAAGGAAAAACAGCAAGTCCTTGCCCGTCAGAGCGAGATGGAGCATGCGCGGGAAAGAGCCGAGGAAGCGCTCGTCGCTGCCAAGGAACGGCGCTCCGCAGAGCAGGGAAAGGTGGAGAAGCTCGAAGAGCTTGTTTCCGATGCGCCTCTCGTTGATCTCGCGGCAATTGCCGAAGAGAAAAATTGTCTCACACAGCGGAAGGACGACCTGACAAACCGCCGCCGCGCTCTTGACCGGCGCATCACGGCAAACGACAGTGCCAAAAAGGGAATCGACAAAAAAGCCGGCGAGCGCCGCGCGCTCGAGGAGCGTTGGACATGGATGAAGCCGCTCTCGGAAACGGCGAACGGCGGACTCAAGGATCATATCTCGCTGGAAACGTATGTGCAGATGACGTATTTTGACCGCATCCTTGCGCGCGCCAATGCGCACCTGATGCAGATGTCCGGCGGGAAGTACGATCTCAAGCGGCGCGAGGGCGCAGCGAAGAATGGCGGCCAAAACGGTCTTGACCTTGACGTCATCGACCACTACAACGGCAGCGAGCGCAGCGTAAAATCACTCTCCGGCGGCGAAACGTTTCTCGCCTCACTCTCGCTCGCACTCGGGCTTTCGGAGGAGATCCAGTCGAGCGCCGGCGGCGTGCAGATGGACACGCTCTTCGTAGATGAGGGCTTCGGCTCGCTCGACGAGGAAACGCTCCGGCAGGCCATGCGCGCGCTGCGTGAGCTCTCCGAGGGCGACCGGCTCATCGGCATCATTTCCCACGTTTCCGAGCTCCGCCGCGAGATCGACCGGCAGATCGTCGTCAAACGCTCGAAGGACGGCGCAAGCCGCGCGGAGATCATAACCGAATAAAACAAAGGAGAAAACGATCCATGAAAGTTCTCATCATCAACGGCAGCCCCCGTGCAAACGGTAATACGGACATCGCGCTGCGCGAAATGGAAAAGGTCTTCGCCGAAGAGGGTGTGGAGACGAAGCGGCTGAACATCGGCACGCAGATGATCCACGGCTGCGTTGCCTGCAATGCATGCCACCGCACAGGAAAATGCGGCTTTGACGATGTGGTGAACCGCGCCGCCGATATCCTCCGCGACTGCGACGGGCTCGTTGTCGGCACGCCGGTGTACTACGCCTCCGCGAACGGCACGGTCGTGTCGTTTTTGGACCGGCTTTTCTACTCTGCACCGTACGATCTCACGATGAAAGTCGGCGCCTCGGTCGCCGTGGCGCGCCGCGGCGGGACGAGCGCAACGTTTGACGAGCTCAACAAATACTTCACCATCAGCGGCATGCCGGTCGTATCGAGCCAGTACTGGAACAGCGTCCACGGCTGCCAGCCGGGTGAGGCGGCGCAGGATGCCGAAGGTCTCCAGACGATGCGAACTCTTGCGCGGAACATGACGTTCCTGATGAAAAGCATCGCTCTCGGAAAGGCAAAATACGGTCTTCCGGAGAAGGAAGAGCGCATTGGAACGAATTTTATTCGTTAACTCTTTGGAAATATATAAAATATTGTATTGATTTTTCTCCTGCGTGACGATATGATAAAATGAAAACTGGCTCCACCGGCCGGCGAAGAGGAAAGGACAGGCGTTTCGCCTTTTTCTATGGAAACGATCACATCCCGGAAAAATTCCCGCGTGCAGGCGCTGCGCGCGCTCGGCAGAGACAAGGCATATCGCCGCGAGCAGGGGCTGTTCCTCTGCGACGGAGAGAAGCTGCTCTCTGAAGCGCTCGCAAACGGCGCGGATATCGCGGAGATATACCTGCGCGGCGCAAAGCCGGCAGGGAATATGCCGGAGGTTCCGGTGTATTCGCTTTCCGAGGATGTGTTCGACTATGCCTCTCCGCTGGAGCACAGCCCAGGCCCGCTTTTCACCGTTCGCACAAAGCCGCTTTCGGAGAGCGTCCGGCCCGATCGGGTCATCGTTTTGGAAAACGTGCAGGATCCCGGCAACGTGGGTACAGTGCTTCGCACCGCAGCGGCGCTCGGCACGGAGCTCGTGGTGTTCCTCGGCGATTGCGCCGATCCCTACAACCCGAAAACCGTCCGTGCTGCCATGGGGGCGCTTTTCCGCCAGCGGCTCTGGGAGACCGATCTTGCCACGCTCTGCGCGAAGCTCCGCGAATGGGAGCTTCCGCTCTGCGGCGCGGCGCTCCGGGCAGAGAGCGTTGATGTAAAATGCGTTTCGCTCCGCCGCGCGGCCATCGCCGTCGGCAATGAGGGACGGGGGCTCACCGACGCGCTTCTGGAAAAGTGTGATACGAAGATCATTCTCCCCATGACGCCCAGCAGCGAGTCGCTCAATGCGGCGGTCGCGGCCTCCATCCTTATGTGGGAGATGTGGACACAGCGCGGATAATCTGAGGAAGGGAGAAGGGAAATGTCGCAGCTTCGGTACTGGGTATGGCTTGCCTCCGTGGACGGTGTGCGCACGATCTCGCTCTGCCGAGTTCTGGAGCACTTCGGCGGGGCGATGGAAGCCTATTTTGCGCCCGAAGAGCGGCTTTCGGAGCTTGAGGATCTTTCGCCGCAGGAGCGGCGCGCCCTCTCTGACCGGAGCCTTGAGCGCACCGAACAGATCCTTGCTCTCTGTCAGGAGAAGAACATCCGTATTCTCACGCTGCACGATGCTGCTTATCCCGACCGTCTGCGGCAGATCGCCGATCCGCCGCTCGTATTATACGTCCGCGGGAATCTCCCGTTTCTCGATGAGCTGCCTACGATCGCGATCGTAGGCACGCGAAAGGCGAGCGCCTACGGGATCAATGTGGCGACCCGCCTTGGGCAGGAGATTACTTCTTACGGCGGCTGCGTTGTTACCGGCATGGCGCTCGGCGTGGACGGCGCCGCCGCCCGGGGCGCGCTGCTCGCGGGCAAGCCGTGCGTCGGTGTGCTGGGTACGGCGATCGACGTCAATTATCCCGCGGCCAATTCGCTGCTTATCGACGATGTAGCATCTGCCGGGGCAGTCATCAGCGAGTTTCCTCCGCTCTATCCGACGAAGCCGGAGAACTTTCCCCGCCGCAACCGCATTATCAGCGGCCTTTCCTGCGGCGCGTGCATCGTGGAAGCGCCGGCACGCAGCGGCGCGCTCATCACCGCCAATCTTGCGCTGGAGCAGGGGCGCGATGTGTTCGCCGTTCCGGGTAATATCGACAGCCCGAACAGCACCGGGACCAACGCGCTCATCCGCGACGGTGCCAAGGCGATCACCGGCGCACAGGATATCCTTTCGGAGTATGAAGGACTCTATCCCGGCCGCATCCAGTATGATGTTGAGCTGTATTCCCCGCCGAAAAGAGCGGAAAAGGTATCGGTTTCGGCAAAAACAGAGATTGACAAGCCGCAGACGATACCGTATAGTGACCTCGAAAGCCGTCTGACGGAGTACACGGAGGACCACCGGGCACTTCTGCGCTGCATTTCGCGGGGCGAGACCCATGTGGACGAAATGGCTGCCTCGACCGGCTTTTCCGCGGCAAAGGTACTCGCGTGCATGACGGTGCTCACCATCCGCGGCGCAGTGAAACCCCTGCCGGGAAAACGATATTCTTTGAACCTGAAGTAAGGACGATAGTATATTATGGCGCAAGCAAAAAAGGATCTTGTCATTGTGGAGTCTCCCGCCAAGGCACGGACGATCGAAAAGTACCTCGGCGGCGACTATAAAGTTATTGCATCCATGGGCCACCTCCGCGACTTGCCGAAGAGCAAGCTCGGCGTGGACATTGAACACGGCTTTACGCCGGAGTATATTCCGGTCGCCGCGCGGTCGGACGTTATCAACGAGCTGAAAAAGCGTTCCAAAGAGGCCGGAACGGTGTATCTCGCCACCGACCCGGACCGCGAGGGCGAAGCGATCAGCTGGCATCTCAAGGAGCTTTTGAAGATCCCCGACGAGAAGGCCCGCCGAGTCACCTTCAATGAGATCACCAAAAAGGTCGTGCAGGAGAGCATTGCCAATCCGCGCGACATCGATCAGGATCTGGTGGACGCGCAGCAGGCGCGCCGCATTCTGGACCGCATCGTCGGCTATAAGCTCAGCCCGCTCCTCTGGCGCAAGGTGCGCCGTGGCCTTTCCGCGGGACGCGTGCAGTCTGTTGCCATCCGCATGGTCGTGGACCGCGAAAACGAGATCCGGGCTTTCCAGCCGGAGGAATACTGGTATCTGGATGCGCATCTCGACCGCGCCGGGAAGAAGGGCGGCTTTGTCGCCCGCTATTACGGCACGGCAGACAAGAAAAAAGAGCTTCACAGTGAAAAAGAAGTGGAGGACGTCATCGCCGCCGTGGAAAAGGCGGCGTGGGAGATCGGCTCCGTCAAGCGCGGCGAGCGCCAGCGCAGCCCGTCGCCCCCGTTCATCACCTCCACGCTGCAGCAGGAGGCAAGCCGCCGTCTGGGGCTCACGCCGCGGCGCACGATGAGCATCGCGCAGCAGCTCTACGAAGGCGTGGATATCACCGGCGAGGGCACGGTCGGCCTTATTACGTATATGCGTACCGACTCTCTGCGCCTTTCCGAGGAAGCCATGGCCGCCGCGGGCAGCTTTATCCGCAGCTTTTACGGCGAGGAGTACTATTACGGCAAACCCCGCCGCTATAAGACCAAGGCGGGCGCGCAGGACGCGCACGAAGCCATCCGCCCGAGCAACGTGAATCTCACGCCGGAGCGCGTGAAAAAGGATCTCACGGCGGAGCAGTACCGCCTGTACCGCCTGATCTGGGGCCGCTTTACGGCGAGCCAGATGGCAAACGCCGTCTATGATAACGTGGTGATCGATGCTCTCAGCGCCGGACACTGCTTCAAGGCAAATCATTCCTCGCTTCGTTTCCCGGGGTATACTGCAGTGTATGAGGACCCGAACGAGGACGAGGAGACCGGCGGGAAAAAGCCGCTGCCCGATCTTGCCGAGGGCGAGATCGTAACGCTCAAAAAGCTCGACAAGGAGCAGCGCTTCACCGAGCCTCCGGCGCGTTATACGGAAGCGACGCTCATCCGCGCCATGGAGGAAAAGGGCATCGGCCGTCCGAGCACATATGCACCGACCATCAGCACCATCACCGGGCGCGAGTATGTTGCCAAGGAAGGGAAGTACCTCAAGCCTACGTCCCTCGGCGAAGTCGTCACGGGACTCATGGAGGAGCGTTTCCCCGATATCGTTGATCTCAAATTCACCGCGCATATGGAAGACCGGCTCGACGAGATCGAAAACGGCAAGATCGACTGGAAAAACGTTCTGGAAGATTTCTACGGCGATTTTGATAAGGAACTGACCGAAGCGGAAAAGGCGCTCGAGGGCGTGCATATCAAAGTGCCCGACGAGGTCTCCGACGAGGTGTGCGACAAGTGCGGCCGCCATCTTGTCGTAAAGAGCGGACGGTTTGGCCGCTTCCTTGCCTGCCCCGGCTTCCCGGAGTGCAACTTTACAAAACCCATCGTCATCGAAATGCCCGGCCGGTGCCCGAAGTGCGGCGGACGTATCTTCAAGCGCACATCCAAGAAGGGCTATACGTATTACGCCTGCGAGCGCGGCGCGGAGTGCGGCTTTATGACGTGGGACGTTCCGGTCAAGGACGTTTGCCCGTCCTGCGGCAAAACGCTCTTCAAGCTCTCGGGCAAGGGCGCGAGAAAGCCGTTCTGTGTCAATCCCGAGTGCGACATGTTCGTGCCGGAGGAAAAGCGCGGCTACCGCCGCAAGGCCGCCGCGGATAAAACGGCCGAAAAGCCGCAGGAATCGGCGGCAGAGAGCACAGAAAAGAAAGACACACCGAAAGAGGATAAATGAACGCTGTAACGGTTGTCGGAGCCGGTCTTGCCGGTTCCGAAGCGGCTTATCAGCTCGCCATCCGGGGCATCCCGGTGCGGCTGATCGAAATGAAGCCGAAAAAAATGACTCCGGCGCACGTCTCTCCGTATTTTGCGGAGCTCGTGTGCTCCAACTCGCTGCGCAGCGACGAGCTTACCAACGCCGTGGGGCTTCTCAAAGAAGAGCTGCGGCGGCTCGGCAGCATCGTGATGCGCTGTGCCGATGAGCACCGCGTAGCAGCCGGCGGCGCGCTGGCGGTGGACCGCGAAGGCTTTGCCCGCGCCGTGACCGAGGCCGTCCGCGCCCTTCCCAATGTGGAGATCGTTGAGGAAGAGGCGGTGGATATTCCCGACGGAGAAGTCATCATCGCAAGCGGCCCGCTCACCTCGGACGCGCTCGCGGAAAACATCCTTCGCCGCACCGGCAGCGAAGGGCTGCACTTCTACGACGCCGTCGCGCCGATCGTATCGCTGGATTCCGTCGATATGGAAAGCGCGTTCCGCGCCTCCCGGTATGATAAGGGAACTGCGGATTATGTAAACTGCCCGATGACCGAGGAGGAATACACCGCGTTCTGGAAGGAGCTGATGACCGCCCGCGAAGCGGCGGTCCACGGCTTTGACGACGGCGGCGTATTTGAAGGCTGCATGCCGGTCGAGGTCATGGCGCGCCGCGGCTTTGATACGCTGCGCTACGGGCCGATGAAGCCGGTAGGACTGCGCGATCCGCACACGGGGCACGAGCCCTATGCCGTGGTGCAGCTCCGGCAGGACAATGCCGACGGTACGCTCTATAACCTCGTCGGCTTCCAGACGCATCTGGCGTTTCCGGAGCAGCGGCGGGTTTTCTCGATGATCCCGGCGCTGCGCGAGGCGGAGTTTGTCCGCTACGGCGTGATGCACCGGAATACCTATTTGCAGTCGCCCGGAAAGCTCGACCGGTATTACCGGCTGATCGCTGAGCCGCGTATTGCCTTCGCCGGACAGATCACCGGTGTTGAGGGGTATGTGGAATCCTGCGCCTCCGGCATGCTCGCTTCGCTTGAAATGGCGGCGCGGCTTTTGGGGCAGCCGCCGGTCGATTTCTCGCAGGAAACGGCCATCGGCGCGCTGGGGCTGTATATTTCCCACGGCAGCATCGGCGATTTCCAGCCGATGAACATCAATTTCGGCATCATTTCCCCGCTGACCTACCGGGTCAAGGGGAAAAGAAATAAAAATGCGGAGATCTCGGCACGTTCGCTGGCGCAGATCGACGAGCTGGTGAAAGGAGACCTTTGGAATGCGTATTCTCATTGACGCCATGGGCGGCGATAATGCGCCCGGCGAGATCGTCCGCGGCGCGGTGGAAGCTTCGCGCGAGTTTCATGTGGATGTGGCGCTTGTGGGCCGAGAGGCGGAGATCCTCGCTTGTCTGAACGAGATGGATGTCATGCCCGGCGAACATATTCAGATCGTGAACGCGCCGGACGTCATTTCCATGGAGGATGACCCGAGCACAGCCACGCGCAAGAAGCCGGAGTCTTCCATGGCCGTTGCGCTCCAGCTGCTCCACCGCGGCGAGGGTGACGCCGTCATTTCCGCCGGAAGCACCGGCGCTCTTTTGAGCGGCGCTACGCTCACGGTGCGCCGCATCCGCGGCATCCGCCGTGCCTGCTTTGGCCCGGTGATTCCGAACGGCGGCAAAGGTACGCTTCTGATCGACTGTGGCGCGAATGTGGAATGCACGGCGGAGTATCTGCTGCAGTTTGCCTATATGGGCAAGTTCTACACGCACGATCTTCTCGGGTGCGAAGATCCCCGCATCGGTCTTTTGAATATCGGCGCGGAGGAGACGAAGGGAACGGAGCTTCAGAAGCAGACCTATGCTCTTCTGAAGGAAGCTCACGAGGCTGGGCGGCTTAACTTTGTCGGCAACGTGGAAGCGCGCGACGTTTTCTCCGGAAACGTGGATGTCCTTGTGTGTGACGGTTTCTCCGGAAACGTGCTGCTCAAGTGCATTGAGGGCACAGCCATGATGCTTATGAAGCGTCTCAAAGGCATTTTCTATAAAAACACCGCCAATAAGCTTGCGGCTGCCGTGCTCAAAAAGGATGTGTACGCGCTCAAGTCGCTCTTTGATCCGAGCGAGGTCGGCGGCACGGCGCTGCTCGGCATTTCCAAGCCCGTCATTAAGGCGCACGGCTCTTCGGATGCTCGCGCTATCCGCAGCGCCGTCCGGCAGGCAATCACATTCATCGATTCTGACGTGATCGGTAGCATCGAGAAGAATGTTGCATATATGCGTATTTCACCGAACGAAGGAGAATAAAAAGACATGGTACTCGAACAAATCATCAAAATGGTCGCCGAGCAGTTTATGATCGACGAAAACGAAATCAGCGCGGATACGTCCTTTGTGGACGATCTCGGCGCGGACTCTCTCGACGTCGTGGAGCTTACGATGGCGCTCGAAGAGACCTTCTCGCTGCCCGACACGCCGGAAGACGAGCTGACCAACATCCACACCGTCGGCGACCTTGCCGATTACGTGTCCCGCGCAACGCAGGAATAAGCGCATGACCGCTCTGGAAGAGAGACTGGGCCATTCGTTCCAAAACCGGGCGCTGCTCGAAACGGCGGTAACGCACAGTTCCTATGCCAACGAGAACCGCGCTTCCGGTATCGTCTGCAACGAACGGCTGGAGTTTTTGGGTGATTCCGTTCTCGGCGTTACGGTCGCGGATTTCCTGTACCGGCATTTTCCCGATATGCCGGAGGGCCGCATGACGCGGCTCCGCGCGGAGCTCGTCTGCGAGCAGTCGCTCCATCGTGTGGCGCTGGAGCTGCATCTGGGCGACTATCTCCGTCTCGGCAAGGGTGAGGAGCACAACGGCGGGCGGGAGCGCGCGTCGATCCTTTCCGACGCTGTGGAGGCGGTCATTGCCGCTATGTATCTCGACGCCGGCATGGAAACAGCGGCGGGATTTATCCATCGCTGCCTGCTGGACGATGTCCGCACCATCGAAACGCCGTCCTTCACCGACTATAAAACCGCCCTGCAGGAGCTTGTGCAGCGTCAAAGCGGGCAGGTGCTCTCCTACGAGCTTGTCGGCGAGGAGGGGCCGGATCACGCAAAGACGTTCCGCATGCAGGTCTGTCTGAACGGCGAGCCGGTCGGACTCGGAACCGGACGCACCAAAAAGGAAGCGGAGCAGACGGCGGCTGCCAGCGCGCTGGAGGCGCTGCGGAAGTGACGCCGCGCCGCCGCATTCTTCCCATATTTGTCCCTCATGCAGGCTGCCCGAATGACTGCGTTTTCTGCAACCAGAAACGCATCTCCGGCAGCCTGCTTCCGGCTTCTGCGGAAACGGTGCGTGCCGCCGTTTCCGTGCTCGAGCCGGGCAGCGGATATGAGCTGGCGTTTTACGGCGGCAGCTTTACCGCCATACCCGAAGCCGAGCAGGAAGCGCTCCTTGCCGCGGCGATCCCGGCGCGGGAATCCGGCGCTGTTTCAGCGCTTCGCGTATCGACACGGCCGGACGCCGTGACGGAGGAAAAGCTGGCGCGCCTGCGCCGGTACGGTGTCGAGACGGTGGAGCTCGGCGCGCAGTCCATGTGCGATGAGGTGCTTTTACGCAGCGGGCGCGGGCATATGAGCGAGGATACCGTGAAGGCGGCAAAGCTCGTGAAGGACGCCGGCTTCGCGCTGATTCTGCAGATGATGACTGGCCTTCCCGGAAGCGACGATGCGCGCGATATCCAGACGGCGCGCTCTATCGCCGCGCTTCACCCGGACGGCGTGCGCATTTATCCGACGGTCATTCTCCGCGATACGCCGCTCTGTGACCTGTGGCAGGCGGGGAAGTACCGGGAGCATACCGTGGAGGATGCCGTGCGCGTATGCGCGCGTATTCTGCCCATATTTGAGAATGCCGGGATCCCGGTCATCCGTCTGGGGCTGAACCCATCGGACGAGCTCTCCGGCGGCGCCGCCGTCGGCGGAGCGTATCATCCTGCGCTCGGCGAGCTGGTGCGTTCGCGGCTCTGGCGCGATAAGGCCGAGGCAATCCTCTCCGGCGTCGAGCCGGGAGCGGACGTCGTTCTCGGCGTTTCGGCGAACCGTATTTCCGTGATGACAGGGCAGCATCGTGCTAATCTATCGTATCTTCAGGAGCGATTCTCGCTCCGGTCGGTGCGCGTTTGCGCGTCCGACGTACCGGACGGGGAGATCGTCCGGATATAAGTTGCAAAAAAAGACGATTTAGTATATAATAAATTGTTTTGATGCATCTTTAATTGCTGAGGAGAAGAAACCGTGTATTTAAAAGCGCTGGAACTCCAGGGCTTCAAGTCGTTTCCCGAAAAGACGCGGCTGAGCTTTGAAAAAGATATAACCGTGATCGTCGGGCCCAACGGCAGCGGCAAATCCAATTTGTCGGACGCGCTGCTGTGGGTCATGGGCGAGCAGAAAACGCGTATGCTGCGCGGCGGGAAAATGGAGGACGTCATTTTCGGCGGCACAGAAAAGCGCGGCGCCATGGGCTTTGCGCAGGTGACGCTCGTGCTGGATAATACGACGCGCATCCTGCCGCTCGATACCGACGAGGTCAGCATCGCCCGGCGCTACTACCGCAGCGGCGAGAGCGAATATTACATCAACCGCGAGCAGGTACGCCTGCGTGACGTAACGGAACTGCTGATGGATACCGGTCTCGGCTGCGACGGCTACTCGATCATCGGGCAGGGGCGTATCAGCGAGATCGTCTCCGCCAAATCTACCGACCGGCGCGAGATATTTGAAGAAGCCGCGGGTATTGCCCGCTTCCGCCACCGCAAGGACGAGTCCGAGCGCAAGCTCGCCCGCACGGAGGACAACCTCCTGCGCATCGGCGATAAGATCTCGGAGCTTGAAATACAGGTCGAACCGCTGCGCAAGCAGTCGGAAACGGCGCAGAAGTACCTTGTTCTGCGCGACCAGCTCCGCGAGCAGGAGGTATCGCTCTGGATGGCGAACCTCGATCGGCTGCACGAGCAGTCGGAGCTGCTGCGCTCGGACTATGAGCGCTCGGTCGTAGAGTGTACGGCGGCACGCTCGGAGCAGGACCGTTTGTACGCCGAGAGTGAGCGCCTTGCCGCGCGCATGCGCGAAATGGACGTGAAGTCCGAGGATCTTCGGGAAAAACTTCGCACGACGGAGGCTGCTGCTGCAGACGCCGAGAGCGGCGCCGCCGTGGTGCGCACGCAGCTTGCGAACAACGCTGAAACGCTTTTACGTCTGCAGCGTGAGATCGGCGAGCAGAAGGAGCGCGCCGGAGGGCTATCCCGTCAGGTCGGGGAGCACCGCGCGCGCATCGAGAGCATCGCCGCCGAGCGGCGCACGCTGGCCGACCGCGCAGAGGAACTCCGCCGCAGCGAGGCAGAAAACGCCTCCGGCATGGACGAACAGAACAAGCGTCTCTCCGCCATGCTCGCGCATGAGAGTGAGCTCACCGGTACGCTCACCGAGAGCCGCACGGCGATCACGCTTCTTGCGGAAAACCGCGAGACGATGGAAGAGCGCGCTGTGCAGGCAAAGGAAGAGCTCGCCGCCGCGGAGCGAAAGGATGAGGAAGCCTCGGCGCGTCTCACGGAAGAGAAGAAGCGCCTGAATGAGATAAAGGAAAAAGAACAGAGCCTTGCCAACGTGATCTCCGGTCACTCCATGCTCATGGCAGGGCGTGAGCAGAAGGCGGCAGAGGCCGCCGAACGGCAGACAAAGCTCACAGTGGAGCTGCGCTCCTGCGATTCGCGCATCCATCTCCTTTCCGAACTGGAAAAGGAGCTGGAGGGCTTCAGCAAGGCGGCGAAGATCGTCATGCAGGAGTCGGAGCGCGGCACACTGCGCGGTGTGCACGGGCCGGTCGGCAAAATGATCCGCACCGAGGACCGGTATGCGCTTGCCGTGGAAACGGCGCTCGGCGCGCACGTCGGCGATATTATTGTTGATACGCAGGATAACGGCAAGGATATATTCGCGCTCTTGAAACGGCGCGACGGCGGGCGCGTAACGCTCCAGCCGATGGATGTGATCCGTCCGGCGCGGCTGAACGGTGAGCCGAGAGGCGAGGCGGGCTACGTCGGCGTGTGCTCCGATCTTGTAAACTGCGATAAACGCTATAGCGCCGTCATTGCGAGCCTTCTCGGGCGCACGGCCGTTGCGGAAACGCTCACCGACGCCATCGCCATTGCACGCCGGCACAATAACAGCTTCCGCATCGTGACGCTGGACGGACAGATTTTGAACGCCGGCGGCTCGATGACCGGCGGCAGCGCCGGAAAAAACACCGGAATCCTCTCGCGCGCCAACGAGCTCAAGCGTCTCCGCGAAAAACGCGGCGATCTGGAAGCGCAGCTCTCGCAGACGGAATCGCAGCGGCGGGAAGCCGAGCGCGAGCTGCAGAGCGCGCGCTACGATCTTGAAACGGCCCGCGAAGAACACGCTGCGGCGCGGCAGGAAACGGTGCGGCAGGAGGGCCTCGTTGCGCAGGCGCAGCTTCTGCGCACGGCAGCGGCGGACGCGCTCGACGCGCTCGACGAGGAGATCCGCTCTGCCTCCGCGCGGCGGCGCGAAAACGAGAGACGCACGGCGGCACTGCAGGAAACGTGCGCCGCGGCGGAAAAGGAGCTTGCCTCGCTCCGCGCGGATATGGAAAAGGAATCCGCCGGCATCGAGAGCTTTGAAGCGCGCCGGCGGGAGCTCGAGGAGAGCTTCAGCGCCATTCGCGCGCAGCAGGCGTCGCTCGACGCCGAGCGCAGCACCGTACTGCTCGCCATCGAGCAGCTCGAACGCCTGCGCGCCGAGTTGGAGAGCGATTCCGGCGCGCGCCGCAGCGCTATGAGCGCCGTGGAGCAGCAGAAAGCGGAGCTCGAAGAGCAGCAGACTACGCTCGCGGAGCGTTTGGAAACGCTGCGCGCACAGGCGCAGCAGGAAAAGGACGCGCTCACGCAGCTCACCGCAAATAAAATGGAGCTGGAGGGCCGCCGCAGCACCGCAGACAAAGCGGCGCAGGAGAAGAACCGCGCCCTGCTCGATCTCGAACGCAGCAGCGCCCAGCTTGAACAGAAGAAAATGGCGGCAGAGATGGAAGAGCGCCAGATCGTGGAAAAACTCTGGGACAGCTACGAGCTCAGCCGCACGGAAGCGGAAAAAGTCCGTCAGCCCGTCGAAAGTTTTGCCAAGGCCGGACGTCAGGTCAGCGAGCTGCGCCGGAGCATGTCCGCGCTCGGTACGCCGAACCTCGGCGCGATTGAAGAATATAAGCGCGTGAGCGAGCGGTACACCTTCCTTTCCGAGCAGCGCGACGATGTGCAGAAATCCAAGGATGAGATTTTGAAGATCATCGCCGATATCACCGCGCAGATGGAAGAGATCTTTGTCCGCGAGATCCAGGAGATCGACGAGGCGTTCCGCCAGATATTTGTTGAGCTCTTCGGCGGCGGCAAGGCGTCGCTCTCGCTGGAGGATATGAACGATGTGCTCAACTGCGGCATCGATATCCGCATCCAGCCGCCCGGAAAAGCGGTTTCCAACATCAGCCTGCTCTCCGGCGGCGAAAAGGCGTTCGTTGCCATCGCGCTGTATTTTGCCATCATGCGTGTCCGCCCGACGCCGTTCTGCATTATGGACGAGATCGAATCGGCGCTTGACGAGGAAAACGTTGCCCGGTACGCGGCGTACATGCGCCGCATGTGCGGAAAAACGCAGTTCATTGCCATTACGCACCGCCGCGGCACGATGGAAGAGGCCGACCAGCTTTACGGCGTCACCATGCAGGAAAAAGGCGTCAGCACCGTGCTGGCGATGGATATGGAAGAAGCGCTCCAAACCATTCGCTGAAAGGAGAAAACAGCCATGGGATTCTTTGATAAAATGAAAGCCGCGTTCAACAACGCAATGGCAGACTTCACCGGAGAAAACGAGGAAGCCTACGAAACACTGGAGGAAATGCTCATTCTGTCCGACGCCGGTATGGATATGACGGAGGACATTATGGAAAAGCTGCGCCGCCGCGTCCGCGACGAGGGCTGCCGCGGCGAGGAGCAGCTCCGCAAAATGCTCGCGTCCATTCTGACCGATACGATGGACGCCGGGGATAACGCACTGCATCTCGATACAAAACCGTCCGTCATTCTCGTTGTCGGCGTCAACGGCGTCGGTAAAACGACGACCATCGGCAAACTCGCCTCCCGGCTGACGGCGGAAGGAAGATCCGTTCTTCTTTGCGCGGGCGACACGTTCCGCGCCGCCGCTGCCGAACAGCTCACCGTGTGGGCAGATCGCGCGGGATGCGATATCGTGCGCCACGAAGAGGGGAGCGACCCCGCCGCCGTCGTGTTCGACGCAATCGCCGCGGCGAAGGCGCGCGGCCGCGACGTCATCATCGTGGATACCGCCGGACGGCTGCACAATAAGGCCAATCTTATGAATGAGCTCTCCAAGATCCGCCGCGTCATCGACCGCGAGCTGCCGGATGCGAGCGTGGAATGCCTGATGGTTCTTGACGCAACGACCGGTCAGAACGGTCTCATCCAGGCGAAGGTCTTCGGCGAGTCGGCGGGGCTCACCGGCATCGTCCTCACGAAGCTCGACGGCACCGCCAAGGGCGGCATCGTGTTCGCCATCAAGCGGGAGCTCGGTCTGCCCGTGAAGTTCATCGGCGTGGGCGAGGGCGTGAACGATCTCAAGCCCTTTGTACCGGAAGAATTTGCGGAGGCGCTGCTCGAATGAAGCTGGTTTTGGCATCCGACAATAAGAACAAGCTGCGGGAGTTCCGCACACTTTTTGAAAACTTCGGCGTAGAGCTTATAAGCAAAGCCAAGTCCGGCTTTACGGAAGAGGTCGAGGAGACCGGCGAAACGTTTGCGGAAAACGCCCGCATCAAGGCCGAAGCCGTCATGCGCGCCACGGGGCTTGCCGCCATCGCGGACGATTCCGGCCTCTGTGTGGACGCGCTCGGCGGCGCGCCGGGCGTGCATTCCGCGCGCTATACCGGAAACCATGACGATTCCGACGCCGACCGCTATAACCTCCTGCTTCGGAATCTCGGCGGGAGAGACGACCGCGCGGCGCGGTTTGTCTGCTCGCTCTGCTGTGCTTTCCCGAACGGCGACGTACTTACCGCCGAGGGGACGTGCGAGGGAACGATCCTTTCTGCACCCCGCGGCGAGAACGGCTTCGGCTATGACCCGGTTTTCCGCCCGGACGGATTTGACCGCTCCATGGCGGAGCTGACGATGGAGGAAAAAAACGCGATTTCCCACCGGGGGAAAGCGCTGGCGCAATTCAGACAGAAATGGGAGAAATACTATGATCACCAGTAAACAGAGAGCGCAGCTGCGCGGCATGGCCGCGGCGCTGAATACCGAGCTGCAGATCGGCAAGAGCGGCATCACCGAAAACGTTGTCCGTCAGGCGGAGGAAGCGCTCGCCGCCCGCGAGCTTATCAAGGGCCGTGTGCTTGATAACTCCCTGCTTTCGGCGCGGGAGGCGTGCGACGCGCTGTGTGAGGCGTGCGGCGCCGACGGCGTGCAGGTAATCGGCAGCAAATTTGTTCTTTTCAAACAGAACGAAAAGGACCCCAAGATCGTCCTAATAAACGATCGCAAAGGAAAGAAGTAACATCTATGCGTCTTTTGATCTACGGCGGGACGTTCAATCCGCCGCATCTCGGCCACATTGACGCGCTCTCCTGCGCCGCGGCGTCTCTCAGCGCGGATCGATGCATTGTCGTCCCGGCAGGCATCCCGCCGCACAAGGCGCTTGCGGAGGGCAGCCCGACGGCGGAGGAACGGCTCCGGCTGTGCGAGCTGGCGTTTCCGGACGCGGACGTCACGCCCATGGAGCTGCGGCGCGAAGGGAAGAGCTACACCGTGGATACACTGCGGGAGATATCCCGCGGCAACCCGGGGGCGGAGCTATATTTTCTCGTCGGAACGGACATGCTTCTCTATATGGAGCAGTGGTATGAGTTTCGCGCTCTCTTTTCGCTCTGCACGCTCGCGGCGCTTCCTCGTGCCGACGGTGATCTGGCGGAGATCGAACGGTATGCGGCGTATCTGCGCAAAACGTACGGCGCGCGGATCGAGATCATAGCGAAAACGCCTCTGCCGATGGATTCTACGGCGCTTCGCGCGGCACTGCCGCAGCGCGGCGGTACGGAACGGCTCTGCGACGCTGTGTATTCCGAGATCATCCGCTGTCGGCTGTACGGTGCCAAACCGGATCTTGCGTGGCTGCGGGGAAAGACGGACGCTTACCTCAAACCCACGCGCATACCGCATGTGCGCGGCTGCGAGGAGACGGCGGCGCGGCTGGCGCTGCGCTGGGGCGAAGACCCGGAGGATGCCGCCGAGGCGGGTATTTTGCACGACATTACCAAAAGGCTGTCGGACGACGAGCAGTTGCGTCTGGCGGAAAAATATGGTATTGTGTTGAATGCTGCCGATCTCGCCGCGCCAAAAACGCTGCATGCCCTCACCGGTGCAAGGTTCGCCCGTGAGCATTTCGGCGTGCCGGACAACATTTTTTCCGCGATCGAATGGCACACCACAGGCCGTGCCGGAATGGCAGCACTCGAGAAAATCGTCTACCTTGCGGATTTTATCGAGCCGACACGCGACTTTCCCGGTGTACAGGATGTCCGAACGCTTGCTTTTGCAGATCTGAACGCCGCCATGATCCGGGCGCTGCAAATGAGTATGGACGAGGTCAAACGCCGCGGCGCTTCGCCGCATCCAAGGTCGGCGGAGGCTCTCCGCTGGCTACAAACACAGAATTGAGAAGAAAGCTATGAGTAATTTTTCCCACAAAGGCGGCGCTCACGAAAACGCCGCAAAAAAGAAAGAGACAAAAGAGGAGAGCTTCGCCCATCGCATGGAAACACTCTCCGGGGAAACGGACGGCAGAAAAAAACCGTCCCAAAAGCAGAAAACCCGCACGCTCACCGTGGTGCTCATCGTGATCGCCGGTGTGCTTGCGCTTCTTTTGCTGCTGCTCCTTGCTTACAGCATCTGGTCCACGGCGCCCGAGACCGACGATTCCGGTCTGAAGACGCAGACGACGGCGACGCCGGATATGCCCACAGCGTCCGCCTCACCTGCCGGAGCGACGGCGCAGCCAAGCGCAACGCCTACGGCGTCTCCGACGCCGAAGCCGACGGATGAGCCCGCCGGACGAAAGGACAACGTTTACACGCTCCTCGTCGTTGGCCGCGACCGCGTCGGTCTGAACACCGATACCATCATGGTCGCGCGCTTTGACTGCAACGACCATACGGCCAACATCGTGAGCATTCCCCGCGATACGCTCGTCAACGTCCCCTGGGCGGTGAAAAAGGTCAATTCTGTTTACGGCAGCGCCGGTATCGACGGGCTCGTCACGGAGATCGAGGATCTTGTCGGCTTCGGGATCGACAGCTATGCTGTCGTGAACACTTATGTGTTCCAGCAGATCATCGACTGCATCGGCGGCGTATATTTCGATGTCCCGATCTATATGTACTACGATGACCCCGAACAGGATCTTCATATCTCGCTTGCGCCCGGCTACCAGCTTCTGAACGGGTATCAGTGCGAGCAGGTCGTGCGCTTCCGCCAGAACAACGACGGCACCGGCTATCCGAACGGTGATCTTGGCCGTATCGAAACGCAGCACGCCTTCTTTGCGGCACTGGCCAGACAGGTGCTCCAGCTCGGAAACATCTCCAACCTGCCGCAGATCATCAGTCTCGTTATCGACAACACCGACACGAACCTTTCGAGCGGCAACATCGCGTTCTATGCGCAGGAGTTCCTGAAAATGGGCATGGACGATATCAGCTTCTACACGCTTCCGTACGATACCGTCTATATTCGCGGCGGCTCGTATGTCAGCATCCAGCTCGAGGCGTGGCTCGATATGATAAACACCTATCTCAACCCGTTCAACATGGATGTCACCGCAGCAAATCTGGATGTGCTCTGCTTTGACGGAGCAAACTTCAGCTCCACGACCGGCAACATCCCGGACATTTACAGCTTCTACGACTACTTCGCCGGCTGACGCCCGGCGCATACAACAAAAGAGAAAGGATGCGGCATATGCTCACTTCCAAGGAAATCGCTCATCTCGCGGTAAAAGCGCTGGACGACAAGCTCGCCCGCGATATTCAGATCTTAAAAACCGATAAGGTAACGGTGCTGGCCGATTACTTCATTCTCTGCACCGCCGGCAACTCCACGCACGGGAAGACGCTGGCCGACGAAGTGGACAAAGTCCTCTCGCAGGCCGGGGAGCAGCCGCTGCGCCGCGAGGGCTACCGCTCCGGCGGCTGGACGCTGCTGGACTTCGGCTGCGTTGTCGTTCACATTTTCTCCGAGGAAATGCGCTCGTTCTACTCGCTCGACCGCCTGTGGTCCGATGCGGAAAAGATCGACTATAAAGACTTCCTTTAAATAAATGAGAGAGCAGGGGACATACCGTCATGGAGTACAATTACGCAGAAATTGAAAAGAAATGGCAGAAATACTGGGTCGAGCATAAGAGCGGCTGCGCCGTCACCGGCTCGGACAAGCCGAAGTTTTACGGCCTGATCGAGTTCCCGTATCCGTCCGGACAGGGACTGCATGTCGGCCATACGCGTCCATTCACGGCGATGGATGTCATCTGCCGCCGCAAGCGGATGCAGGGCTACAACGTTCTTTTCCCCATCGGCTATGACGCCTTCGGCCTGCCGACGGAGAACTATGCCATCAAGAACCATGTGCATCCGTCCATTGTGACAAAGCAGAACATTGCCAACTTTGAAAAGCAGCTTCACATGCTCGGCTACTCGTTCGACTGGGACCGTGTCGTGGATACGACCGACCCGGAGTATTACAAGTGGACGCAGTGGATCTTCCTGCGAATGTATAAAAAGGGTCTTGCGTACAAGGCCTCCATGCCGGTCAACTGGTGCACAAGCTGCAAGTGTGTGCTTGCGAACGAGGAAGTTGTGGACGGCGTGTGCGAGCGCTGCGGCAGCCCGGTCGTCCGCCGCGAGAAGAGCCAGTGGATGCTCGCCATCACAAAGTACGCCGACCGCCTGATCGACGATCTGGACGATGTGGACTTCATCCCCCGCGTAAAGACCCAGCAGCGCAACTGGATCGGCCGCAGCGAGGGCGCGGAGCTCACCTTCGGTACGACGCTCGGCGACTCTCTCACCGTTTACACCACCCGCTGCGATACGCTCTTCGGCGTGACGTATATGGTCCTCTCTCCGGAGCACCCGATCCTCGACACATGGAAGGACAAGCTCACGAATTGGGACGCCGTGGCGGCCTACCGCGAGGAAGCCGCGCACAAGTCCGATTTTGAGCGCAGCGAGCTCAACAAGGACAAAACCGGCGTGCGGCTGGAAGGCGTCTGTGCCGTTAACCCCGCAACGAAGGAAGAGATTCCCATCTTTGTCTCGGACTACGTTCTTATGAGCTACGGCACCGGCGCCGTTATGGGCGTTCCGGGCCACGACCAGCGCGACTGGGAGTTTGCCACGAAGTTCGGTCTGCCGATCATTGAAGTCGTGCAGGGCGGCGATATTACGAAGGAAGCCTTTACGCTCAAGGACGACACCGGCATCATGGTGAATTCCGGCTTCCTGAACGGCATGACCGTGAAGGACGCCATCCCCGCCATGAAGAAGTGGGTGACGGACGAGGGCATCGGCCATCCCAAGACAAACTTCAAGCTGCGCGACTGGGTGTTCTCCCGCCAGCGCTACTGGGGCGAGCCCATCCCGATGGTAAAGTGCCCGACGTGCGGCTGGGTACCGCTGCCGGAGGATCAGCTTCCGCTCCTGCTCCCGCAGGTCGAGAGCTACGAGCCGACGGACGACGGCGAATCGCCCATCTCCAAGATCACCGACTGGGTCAACACGACCTGCCCGAAGTGCGGCGGCGCGGCCCAGCGCGAGACCGACACCATGCCGCAGTGGGCGGGCTCCTCGTGGTATTTCCTGCGCTATATGGATCCCCACAATAAAGAGGCGTTCGCAAGCCCGGAAGCTCTCAAATACTGGTCTCCCGTGGACTGGTACAACGGCGGCATGGAGCACACGACGCTCCATCTCCTGTACTCCCGCTTCTGGCACAAGTTCCTCTACGACGAGGGCCTTGTCCCGACGAAGGAGCCGTACGCCAAGCGCACGAGCCACGGCATGATCCTCGGCGAGGGCGGCGAAAAGATGTCCAAGTCCCGCGGCAACGTCGTGAACCCGAACGACATCGTTGAGCAGTACGGCGCGGATACGCTGCGCGTGTACATCATGTTCATCGGCGATTTCACGAAAGCCGCCGCATGGTCGAGCAACGCTGTGGCTGGCTGCCGCCGCTTCCTTGACCGCGTGTGGAATCTTGCAAGCGAGCCTCTCACCGGCGACGAGATTTCCCGCGACAACGAGAAGGAGATCCACCGCGCCATCCAGAAGGTGAGCTCCGATATCGACGAGATGAAGTTCAACACTGCCATTGCGCAGCTCATGTCGCTCGTCAACCAGTTCTACTCCAAGAAACCGACCCGCGGCGATATCCGCGTGCTGCTGCAGCTTCTCTCTCCGTTTGCGCCGCATATCGGCGAAGAGCTTTGGCAGATCCAGGGCTTTGAGGGCCTTGCGAGCGAGGCCGAGTGGCCGGAGCACGATGAGGCGAAGATGTTCGACACCGAAAAGACCATCGCCGTGCAGATCAACGGCAAGCTCCGCAGCACCGTTGTTGTCCCGGCGGACAGCACGGTGGAGGTCGTTTCTGCTGCGGCTCTCGCGGATAAGAAGATCGCGGGCTATATGGAGGGCATGGAGATTGTCAAGACGATCAACGTCCCCAACAAGCTCATCAACTTCATCCTCAAACCGAAGAAATAATTTTTAAAAGCAATGCGCCCGAAAAAACTTCGGGCGCATTGCTTTTTGTAATAAATCCGGAATAATACGGCATACTAACGGCGGATTTCTTGTTAAGGAGGATTTCGCATGAAAAAGTGGATCGTATATATTCTTTCGCTCACGGCGCTGGTTATTTCGCTCTGCGCGTGCGGCGCGGCGGATAAGCCTGCGGCGACGAACGCGCCGAAGCCATCGGGTAGCCCGATGACCGCGACGCCGGACATGAACGACGGGATCGTAAACGACGATGACGGCATCATCACCGACGACGATACCGGCGTTGTGCCCACGCAGACGCCGATGGCGGACACGTCGGCCAAACCGTCCGCCTCTGCGCAGGCGACGGATGGCGCAGCAAAAAAGTGAAAAACACCCCGCCGGGTCCGAAATGGACCGGCGGGGCGTTTTGTAAAGCGAGAAAGCCTGTAAGCCGGGTTCTGTCTGCGCAGCCATCTATCTAGACGCACCGTTGCCGATGCGTTCCAGCCGCCTCCTCGGGACGACCGGGCCGGTCGTATGTCCCTCCACGGCGTTGCTCCGGATAGAGTTTACAGCACCGTTCCGTCTCCGGACGGTGGGTGAGCTCTTACCTCGCCTTTCCACCCTTACCTGCCCGAAGGCAGGCGGTATATCTCTGTTGCACTTGTCCTGGGGTCACCCCCGGCGGGCGTTACCCGTTATCCTTGCCCTGTGGAGCCCGGACTTTCCTCACGCACAGGCTTTCGCCTTATGCCCGCGGCTGCTTGGCTTTCTCGCACAGGTATTTTACCTGTTCAAAGCGCGCTTGTCAACGGCGATAGGTGTTGAATTTCTGCCGGAAAGCGAATATAATATATAAGTTAAAGAAGATGTTCAGGAGGCAATTATGACACTCGACTCTTATATACAGTCTTTGCACGGAAAAAGCATTGCGGTCATCGGTCTCGGCGTGAGCAACCGGCCGCTGCTGCGGCTGCTGCTCGATGCGGGGTATACCGTCACGGTGCGCGATAAACGCACGCGCGAAGCGTTCGGCGAGGACGAGGCCGCAGCGCTGGAAGCGGCGGGCTGCCGTCTTGTGCTGGGCGATGGGTACCTTGCCGGTATCACCGAGGACGTGATTTTCCGCACGCCGGGGCTTCACCCCTTTACGCCGGAGCTCGCCGCGGCCAAAGCGCGCGGAGCGCTTCTTACGTCGGAAATGGAGGCGTTCTTTACTGTCTGCCCGTGCCGCATCATCGCCGTGACCGGCTCGGACGGAAAGACGACGACTACCACCATTATTTCCGAGCTCCTGAAGGCGCAGGGACACCGCGTATTTCTCGGCGGCAACATCGGCACGCCGCTGCTTGACAAAGCGCCGGAAATGACAAGCACAGACTGGGCGGTGCTCGAGCTCAGCTCCTTCCAGCTCCACAGCATGAACTGCCGGCCGGATATCGCGGTCGTTACCAACGTTTCGCCGAACCATCTGGACATTCATCCGAGCTATGAGGACTATCAGACCGCCAAAAAGCAGATTTTCCTTTCGCAGGGCTGTGCCGGCGTCACGGTGCTCAATGCCGACAACGCCATCACACGCGCCTTTGCGAAGGATTGCCCCGGCAAAGTCCGGTTTTTCAGCCGTGAGACCGCACCGGAAAACGGCGTGTTCCTGCGCGAAGGCGTCATTTACCGCTCTCACAACGGGGAAAAGACCAAGCTCATGGACGCAGAAAGCATTCTGCTCCCGGGTTTACATAACGTTGAAAACTATATGGCGGCGTTTGCCGCCACCGACGGCATCGTCTCGGACGATACCTGCCGCGCCGTGGCGGAGAGCTTCCGCGGCGTTGCACACCGGCTCGAAATGATCCGGACGCTGCATGGCGTTACCTACTGCAACGATTCCATTGCATCCAGCCCCACGCGCACGATCGCGGGACTTCACGCGCTGCGGCAGAAGCCCATCCTTATTGCGGGCGGGTACGATAAGCATATCCCGTTCGACAAGCTCGGCGACGAGATCTGCCGCCATGTCAAGGCACTGTTCCTTACCGGTTTTACCGCGGAGAAAATTTACGATGCCGTGACAAAATCGCCGCTGTATGACCCCAAGGCGCTGCCGATCCGGAAGATCGACGATTTCCGCGAGGCGGTGCTTGCTGCCGCCGCGAGCGCGGAGGAGGGGGATCTCGTGCTGCTTTCTCCGGCCTGCGCGTCGTTTGACCATTTCAAAAACTTTGTGGAACGCGGCGAAACTTTCCGCTCCATCGTTAACGAACTGAAATAAAGGACATACTGCCATGAATTACGAAGAGCTTTATACACTGGCCGCCCAGGTGGAGGAACGGCTCCAGCCCGTTTTCCGCGGATTTGAACGCACGGCGGAGAAGAATACGAAGCGCGTGCTGGATGCCTTCCGCACGCACCGCGTGTCCGAGCCGTGCTTTGCCGGAACGACCGGCTATGGCTACGATGATCTCGGACGCGAAACGCTGGAAAAGGTCTATGCCGATGTGTTCGGCGCGGAGGCGGCGCTCGTGCGCACCACGTTTGTGAACGGCACGCACGCGATCGCCTGCGCGCTTTACGGCGCTCTCCAGCCGGGCGACACGATCCTTGCCGTTACGGGAGCGCCGTACGATACGCTCCACACCGCCATCACCGGCTCCGGCCGCGGCTCGCTCGCCTCGCTTGGCATCCGGTATGAGCAGCTGGAGCTTGCTTCCGACGGCGGGCCGGACTATGCCGCGATCACGCAGCGCGTAACGGAGCTGCGCCCGGCAGCGGCGTTCGTTCAGCGCAGCCGCGGATATGCGCCCCGGCGCGCGCTTTCGGTCGCGGAGATCGGGGAGATCGTCCGCGCAGTAAAGGCAGGCTGCCCCAATACGGCGGTCATCGTGGATAACTGCTACGGGGAGTTCACCGAGGAATGTGAGCCGACGGCGCTCGGCGCCGATCTCATCGCCGGTTCGCTCATCAAAAACCCCGGCGGCGGACTCGCCCCCATGGGCGGGTATGTTGCCGGCCGCGCCAATCTCGTGGAGCAGGCGGCGGAACGTCTGACGCTTCCGGGTATCGGCAGCGAGTGCGGCGCTTCGCTCGGCGTGAACCGGACGCTCTTCCAAGGTTTCTTCTTTGCGCCGCACACCGTATCACAGGCGCTCAAAACGATGGCCTTCGCCGCCGGAATGCTCGAAGAGCTGGGCTTTGAGAGCTTCCCGGCATCCGATGAAAAGCGGTCGGACATCATTCAGACCATACGCCTGAAAACGGCGGACAACCTTGTGAAGTTCTGTCAGGGTATCCAGAAGGGCTCGCCCGTGGACAGCTTCGCCCTGCCCGTCCCGGCGCCGATGCCGGGGTATGAAAGCCCGGTCGTCATGGCGGCGGGAACGTTCATTCAGGGCGCGTCGCTCGAGCTTTCGTGCGACGGCCCAGTGCGCGAGCCGTATCTCGGCTTTTTGCAGGGCGGGCTTACGTATGAATCCGGCAAGCTCGGCGTGCTGAGCGCCTTGTCTGAAATGCTCGCCTGACGCATATACTTTTGGGCATAAGGGGGGTGTTCCCGTATGCCGTTTCCGCGAAAAATCACACCGCAGCAGACGACTGTGCTGCTGCTCCTTGCGCTCACCGGTGCACTGATCGCGTTTCTGATCCCCGCCGTGCGCTATTTTCGGACGCTTACCGGCGCTATGGCGGTATCCAATGCATCGGATCTCATCACGCAGACCGTGAGCAACATTGTGGAGAACGAAATGCGCCTGCTTGGGCCGGACGGCGGAAAATTCGTATCCTTTGAAAAGGACGGCGACGGGCAGATCAGCGCTATTGTAACCGATACGTCCCGGGTGAATATCCTCTCCGCCGAGCTTCTCAACGCCATCGTGGAGGCTTCCGACCGGGGAGATCTTGATCTTTCGATCCCCTTCGGGAACCTGCTTGGCATCAGCTTTTTCCTTGGCCGCGGGCCGACCGTACCGGTCAAGATCACGATGCTCACATCTTCACGGGTGGATTTTCGCAATGTGCTGACGGATGCCGGCATCAACCAGACGAAACACCAGCTTCTTTTGGAGGTTTGTGTTGATGCGGACGTCCTGCTGCCGTGGGAGATCCGCTCTACGCAGATCGTCACGGAAGTGCTGGTTGCCGAAACGATCATCGTCGGACGTGTTCCGCAAACCTATTTCTATACGGGAGAGACATGATGGACTATTTACAGGAGATCGCCGAGCTCCGCGAAGAGCTGCGCCGCCACAGCATAGCCTATTACGACAAGGATGCCCCCACGATTTCGGACTTTGAGTATGACGCGATGATGCGCCGTCTGGAAAATCTGGAAGCGGAGCACCCGGAGACCGTTACGCCGGACTCGCCGACGCAGCACGTCGGCGGTCACCGTTCGGAGAAATTCTCGCCCGTGCACCATGCCGTTCCGCTTGAGTCGCTCAGCGACGTTTTTTCCTATGAGGAGCTGACCGACTTCATCCGCAAGACGAACGAAACGCTCGGCGGCGAACCGCTCTATACGGTCGAGCCGAAAATCGACGGTCTTTCTATGGCGCTGGAATACCGGAACGGCGTCTTCTATCAGGGCGCAACGCGCGGCGACGGCGTTGCGGGCGAGGACGTAACGGAGAATCTTCGCGTCCTGCGCAATATACCGCTCAAGCTGGAAAACGCGCCTGAGCGGCTGATCGTCCGGGGCGAGGTGTATATGGCTCGGGAGGTCTTTCTTGAGCATAACCGCCGCCGCGAGATCGAGGGCGAAACGCTCCTCGCCAATCCGCGCAACGCCGCGGCCGGGTCCATGCGTCAGCTGGACCCGAAGGTGACCAAAGAACGCCAGCTCGACATCATCGTTTTCAATGTCCAGCTCACCTCCGGCGAACAGCCGAAAACACACGCGGAATCGCTGGATATGCTGGAAAAGCTCGGATTTTATACGGTGCCGCATAAGGTGTTTCGCACCGTGGAGGAATGCTGCGAGGAGGTTCGGCGCATCGGCGATACGCGCGAGAGTTATCCCTTTGATATTGACGGCGCTGTCATCAAGATCAACGACCTTGCGCAGCGTGAAATTCTCGGCAGCACCGCCAAGGCGCCGCGCTGGGCAGTGGCGTATAAATACCCGCCGGAGGAGAAGCCCTCTGTGGTGCGCGACATTGTCGTGCAGGTCGGCCGGACCGGCGTTTTGACGCCGAAAGCCATTGTGGAGCCGGTGCGTCTTGCCGGTACGACCGTCACGGCGGCTACGCTGCACAATCAGGATTTTATCGATAAGCTCGACGTACGCATCGGCGATACGGTCATCGTGCGCAAGGCAGGGGAGATCATTCCGGAAGTCCTCCGCGTCGATCTCACGAAGCGACCGGAGGGAACCGTACCGTTCCGCCTGCCGGATACCTGTCCGGAGTGCGGCTCGCCGGTGGAGCGCGACCCGGACGGCGCAGCAGTGCGCTGTACGGGCGTGGAATGTCCGGCGCAGAGGCTCCGCAATCTCGTCCATTTCGCTTCCCGCGAGGCAATGGACATTGAAGGGCTCGGCTTCTCGCTTGCCGAGGCGCTGGTGAACAGCGGTATGGTGAAAACCCCGGCAGATCTCTACCGGCTCGACCCGCAGACCGTTGCGACGCTCGACCGCATGGGGAAAAAGTCCGCGGAAAACCTCATAAACGAGATCGAGAAGAGCAAGCAGCGGGATCTTTCCCGCCTTCTGTGCGCGTTCGGTATCCGGCAGGTGGGGCAGAAGGCGGCCAAGGTGCTTGCGCGCACGTTCGGCTCCATGGACGCCATCGAAAATGCCACGCCGCTGGAGCTGACTGCCGTGGACGATATCGGCCCCATCACCGCCGAGAGCGTTGTCTCCTGGGCGCAGAACCCGCAGACGCAGCATCAGCTCCGCATGCTGCGCGAGGCAGGCGTCAACATGCTCAGCCGCGAGGAGCGCCGTGACAACCGCTTTCTTGGCAAAACGTTCGTTCTTACCGGCACGCTCACGAAGTATACGCGCGACGAGGCGAGCGCTATCGTTGAATCCTTTGGCGGCAAGGCGTCATCCTCGGTCTCCAAAAAAACCTCGTACGTCCTCGCGGGGGAGGCCGCCGGGAGCAAGCTGGACAAGGCGCGTACGCTCGGCATCCCTGTTATCACGGAGGATGAATTTGAAAAGATGATCCGCTGAAACATAACAGCAGCCCCTTTTCATGGAGAGAAAAGTATGAGCACGAGAAAAGAAATGATAACCGAGTTCTACGACCG